>TARA_R110000823_G_scaffold127239_2_pt1 | contig 31047 bp, 20 predicted proteins | sample TARA_R110000823 | Tara Oceans TARA_R110000823 (sample SAMEA4397722) | marine metagenome | biome: Polar Biome; feature: [DCM] deep chlorophyll maximum layer (ENVO:01000326); material: water (ENVO:00002006), including particulate matter (ENVO:01000060) such as... | depth 20 m | reverse complement strand
AGAGAACCTGAAGAAAGAGAACCTGAAGAAAGAGAACCTGAAGAAGATGGTGGTTGTGAAGAATATATAACAACTAGGGACTACCCAGAAGATATGATTCCTGATAGGTGTAAAAGATTCGTAAGAGACTACCAGGAAAGAGAAGGTATACGAAGACCTGAAATTAGACCCAGTATTGGTAATTGGGTTTGTAAAGACCCAGTTAGGTACCCAGGGTGTCAGGTGATTAGGACTGAAAATGAAGTTAGTATTATAATTAGTTACGGGTTTCCTTTCTATAGGTCACAGAATGAATGTATAGAAGCTTCACCATGTCGTGGTGTTAGTGAACCAAGAACCAGACCAACAACACAAACCAGACCAACAACACAAACCAGACCAACCACACAAACCAGACCAACGACAGAACCTACCACCTCACAAGGTACGGGAGGTGTAGAAAGTACAGAAACACAAACAATAGACGTACCTAAACTTAATATAAAGACAAAATATGAAGGGGACGACACAATAAAAGATATAAAAAACGTACAATCTAATAAATTTATAAAAATAGTACAAGATAAATTAGTTAAACAGTTAGAATTACAACCACCACAAGTAAAACAAAAATTAAAACAATTCAACATAGAACCTAAGAACATGTCTTATCTAATACCTTTATCCAACGCAACCGGAACCCTAATGTTAAAAATGGAAACGGATGGTTTGAATTTACCATTAATGATGGTTTTATATAAAAATACAGAAGGGTTATATAAATCTATGACTAATAATAAACAATTCACACAAAAACAAGCTAGCCCAATTAGTGGTGTTATTAATTATAAAAATTTCTGGAAGTGGAGTGACGAGGTTTATAACGGGTGGGGCCCTTGGTTAAAAGTTAATGTTGTTAAAAACTTTCCAGAAATATCTAGAAATACATTTCCTTCTTTATCTTTTTGATTGAATTCTTTCTAAATAAGGGCCAGTTAAAATACTTCTATAAATTTTTTGACCTAATATTTTAAAAACATCATTAATAGTTTTATCGTCCAATGGTAAGTTTTCAGATTCTAAAAACCTTAAAGTAGCTCTAGTCATTAAATCTCTCATTTTTTGAGAATTTTCCCAGATATATTGTAATGGTTCCGGTTGGTTTTCCATAAACTCTGACATGTTAACAGGAAATTCTCCAGTTTCTGTAGCGTATAATAATATCTCATGAGATAGTTCTCCTTCTATAACTGTCTTAGCGTCAGTTAAAAACGGACCTAAATCCGTAGTTACCATGTTATACTTACCCCACAGTCTAAGTTGTTCTATAAAACGTGCCACATCGTGCCTATCTGGACTACTCAATGTTAGTAGAGGTCCACCCTGCGTAGGGTCTAAATCGTCTATAAGTCTCTCAAAATCACTCATAATCACCAAGAATTTTCATATTTAGTTATGTATTCAGGTTTACAAGAAGCACAAGACTTTCTCCATTCATCACCACCTTCACACCAATCTCTTAACGGAAGAAAGACCTCCATATATTTGGTATACCCCCAGTTACTACCTCTACAAACAGCTCCTCCATCACCACCCCAACCATTAAACGGTATTGAATAATCCCATATCTGTTCCGGTGTTCCCCACCCAATATCAGATAAATAACCCCCAACCATTTGTCCTGTTCTATCAGCACCATTTCTACAATGTACTAAAACATTACCTTGTTTTATAAGTTCTATAACTTTCGGAACACTTCCTCCTGGAATATTTCTTCCTTTCCCTGGTTTTCCTTTTCCATGTGAACTATAAAAAGTACCACCAGTTTGTTTTGTAGTACTATTACCGTACCACGTAACACCAAAATCTTTTGCTATTTTTTCTTCATTTTTTGTTGTAAGACAACCACCACATCTTGCCGACTTATCACCAACACTATCACCATTCATTCTAACAATATGTTTTATACCATAAGTTTTAATAATCCAAACTAATTCCTCGGCTGTAGGTTGTCCACTTCGCCAAGCATTACTACTACTAGGGATTTGTTCTAGTTGTAACTCAGGACATGGGGTTTTTGGTGTAATTTCCGAAACATCTCCTATAACATATTTTATATTACATTTATCAGTCTCATCTTTATCCTTCTTATCCTTCTTATCAGTTTTATCAGTCTTGACTATTTTCGTTTTTGACACTTTGACTTTATTACACCACTCAGAATTTTTACACCTATCCCCTTCACAAGCACCACTCTTACAGCACTTAGGAGCTTTCCCTTTAACGATAGTCTCCAAAGTACATCTACCTACCACACCATCTACATCCAAACCAAATTTTTCTTGAAACGTCTTAACACCATCATATGTCCCATCTAAGAAAGTACCATCTACCCCATCACCAAACTCACCAGTTTCACCCAAATCTATTTCGTAGTCTTTTAGTAACATTATTTGAATAAACATAACTAAATCACTGGAATCCCCCCGTTTAAGTGCAGCTTTACCTAACATTATATCATCAGAAGTTGTAGGGCCTATTATTTCTTGGGTATCAACATATAATTCATCACCTTCAAAAGTCTCAACATCCTCACAACCATTATATATTTTTAGAGTACCACCCAAACCTTGTTGCCAACACAAGTACAATAACCATTGATTTTCAGTAGAGAAAACATCTAACCCGAGATTATTAGATATTCTTTTACCTAGTATGGTAGCATGTTTTACAAATTGTCTAGTAGCTATGTCAGCGGTTTCAGCGTCTGTCTGACTGGTTATACCATAATCAGACCAATACTCTTTACAAAATTGAAATAGGCCATAACATCTACCATTATCACCTGTTTCTTTACCACCATTTTCTAAAGAAGAAACCGTATTCATAATTCTTAATGTTATTTTTGAAGTTTCATGTTTTTCAAAAGCGTCTTTTACTGGTTGGGTGTAACTAGACCCTTTATTTTTAGCATATTTTTTGTCGTACCTGTTCTTCCAATATTCTAAAAAACTACAATAAGTCATCGTCCCTTTGAAATCAGGACCAACATTAACTTCCATTTTTTCCAAAGTGTATGGCGGAATTTCCTCCTGTTCTTTGATTGTTCGTGAAATAACGTCACCTAACAAAGGCAACAAACTCATGTTATTTTTAATAAGACTCATTAATGTATAGTTTTTTAATAAATACCTACAGTGATTGCATTTCTTCTAAAAGATTTAGTATTAAATCTTCATCCTCAATGTGGTCACCAAGAACAGCGTCTATTATACGTTTTTTCCTTTGTACCATATTATAGATTATTTTTTCCACAGTGTTGTCAAAAATTGGGTATAGACAAGATACGTTTTTCTTCTGTCCGATTCTAAAAGCTCTATCTTCTGCTTGTGACATATCTGCTGGTACAAATGAAAGGTCGTTAAAGATTACAACTTCTGCTTTTGTTAATGTGATACCCACACCACCAGCTTTTATATTAGAAACAAATATTTTTATTTTTGGGTCATTTTGGAAAGAATCTACACTAACTTGTCTTTGTTCTTGATTCATTTTACCATAAAGAGGTACAGCTACCTTTTTATATTTAGACCATATTTCCATTAAAGGTTCAGTAAAATTTGTAAAAACGATAACTTTTTTGTCCTGCTCTAAACACTGGTCTATCAATTCAAACGTACTATTTAATTTCTCCTTAGCTATAAGTTGTCTAACTTTCATCAACTTACTTAATTGTATTGTAAGACTTTTAGATTTATTTTCATTTGCCCAATCTAAGTACTCACCCACTTCTTTTTTATATTCTTTAGAATGAAGTTCTAAAAAAATTGGTGTTATGATTTTATCAGGCAAATCTAAAATCTCTTCTTTTAATCTCCTTAATACTTTTTGTTTTGTCCTATCCCTTAGTTCGTCAAGGTTAGAAGCCCCATTAGTCAACCATATTTTTCTACCACCTTTATTTATTTGATATCCTTCACAATATCTTTTAACATAACTAATCCAGTTTTTTGCAACTCTAGATTCTACCAGTTTTAAAATATTATAATAATTCATAGGTCGTGAAGTCATTGGGGTACCAGTAAGTAACCACACTTTACCTATTTTTTTCACTATATCATTGGCTAGTTTTGTTCTTTGAGCTTTTGAATTTGAGATGTAGTGGGCCTCATCTATTATAACTAAATCAAAACTCTCATCTATAATGGTGGTAATATTGTCTTTTTTATCTAAACTATGGAAATTTTTAAGAATATCATAATTAATAATTACAAACTTACCACTGTCCCATTTCTTACCTTCCACTATTGATATTTTATCACCACTATAGTTCTCAACCTCCCTTTTCCAATTTAACTTAAGGGTTGCTGGACATATAATTAGAATTTTTTTAGCATTACTTTCTAGAGCCGCGATAGTAGCACTAGTAGTTTTACCAACACCCATATCGTCAGCTAAAATATATTTGTCATTCCCCAATAATTTTTCTATAGCGATTTTTTGATGGTCGTATGGTGTTCTATGTGAGTAAGGTGAATAATCAACTACTACTTTTCTTTCTGTGTTAGGGATTAATTGATTCTTAGGAGCCCAAAAACTATGAATTTTTTGAGATTCTAATACTTTACCCCAGATATGAAAAGCTTTTGGACTTTCAGATAATATCTTTTCCACCCAAATAGACTTAGGTCTCTCCTTTAAGAAATTACCAACCATTAAACTTTCACTAAAATAATCGTCTATCTCCACCCATTTCCTAGCAACCTTAGGGGTTTTATTATGATTATTAATAACATAATCGGATTGTGACCTAGTAAGTGTCTTAGATTTATACAATTCATGACTTGATTTTAATTGTAGGATATAATTATTAGCTCCAGAATACTCTGAAAGAATTTTTTTTGCTTCTATTTCCGGTAAATTTAACTCCATATATTATTAAAATATAATATAAAACCATAACATAAACAACAAACTATTTATTATTATATGACAAAACAAAAAAAAATACCGATTACTAGAATCTCACGTTTCTTTAGTTCTGAAGATTTTGGGTTAGAACAGGATATGGGGATGGAATGGTTACATGGTGACATGAACTTTACTCTAGTTGTATTTAGAGTAGATAGTAAAAAAACAGATGTGGATGATGTGTATGGTGAAGCTGGTCCAGAAGAAATTAGATATAAAGCACCCGTTGAGTTTAATGCTTATGTAAGTATTGGTGAAGCAAAAAACACGTCCTACGGTTCTGGTTTAGTTAATCAAATGGAACCTGGAAATATGACTGTTAGTGTTTATATGAAACATTTGGAAGAATTAAACTTTGACATATCTTATGGTGATTATATTGGTTATCCAGAAACAGAAGATATTATGAGATATTATGTTGTAACTAATGATGGTAGGGTTACCTCAGATTTAGCTCACACTATAGGTGGGTATAAACCATTCTATAGAACAATAACGTGCTCATACGTGAGTCCTAACGAATTTAAAGGAATATAATGGCCCTACCAAAGAAAGTTAAAACAGATATTAATATTAGTCCTAGACAACCACAACCACATTATGATTATGGTTATGATGGGGTGACAACACCTAATAGAAGAAAAGAACTTAGTGACCTAATCACTGAGGATGGGACATACCTACCAAAATCTATTTTACACGCTGATATGGATAGGGGTATGTTAGATTTTGTAATAAAAGATTTAGACACCACAACTACCGGCAAAAAGATTCCAGTAATAGATAGGATATTGACATTACAAAGGTGGGGTGAGTTTTCACAAACTTGGAGTTTTTCCACACCAGATAAAAATGTATCATTACCTTTTATAGTGGTTGTTAGACAACCATCAGTGGTGTATGGCACCAATCCGTCTTTACAGTATACAATCCCCGATAGAAAACAATTTCATTTTGCAAAAGTACCAACTTGGGACGGGAATAGAAAGGGGGTTGACATATATAGTATACCACAACCTATACCGGTAGATATTACATATGATGTAAAAATAGTTTGTAATAGAATGAGAGAACTAAACCAGTTCAATAAAGTAGTCATGCAAAAATTCAGTTCTAAACAAGCTTACACATTTGTAAAAGGACATTACATACCTATAGTTTCAGAGTCTATAAGTGATGAAAGTGTGATAGATACCGAAGAAAGAAGATACTACCAACAAAACTACACATTCCAACTACAAGGATTTTTAATCGATGAGGATGAGTTTGAAGTTAAACCAGCAATTAGCAGGTCTTTATTATTTTTTGACACCAATACGTCTCATAAAAAAATAGGGCCAAATGGTAGTCCGTCAGACGTAAGGCAAAATGAATTTAATATATACAATAAAAATAAATTTAGAAGAAAGTTAGATTATTTAGCTTCAGAAACAACCCAAACAATTTCATACGCTTATAAAGCTCTTGTTACCTTAGTTAGGTCAGATAATGTTTCTAGTGTGAGTTATAAAATAAACGGAACAACCACACAAGGTAAAGTACAAGTAGATATTGGGGATGTTTTATTGGTTACTATAGTTAAAAGTGGAAGTGGCACATCTCAAATAGTGTTGGAGGAACTTATATACGCCTAAATTTACTCACCGTAGATGTCCTTACTCTTAACGCATTTTTCCTTTATAAGTTTTTCCAAGAATCTAGACATCACCAAACCTTTATCTTTACAATACTCTTTTAATAGTTTGTGATATTCTGGTCTTATTTTAAGGTTTTTTATCTTCATATTGGTTAAAGGTGGAAAAAAGGTAGAAAATATTCCTACTCTATATAATTATATTGGTTAATAAGTAAACTTTTGGAATTGAAATCAATATTTATCTAATAAATTATAAAATGGCTGAAAATCAAAAAGTATTCGTATCTCCCGGTGTATATACCGCAGAGAAAGATTTAACATTCGTAGCACAAAGTGTGGGCGTAACAACTTTAGGACTTGCTGGTGAAACTAAAAAAGGCCCAGCATTTGAACCTATATTTATAGATTCTTTCGATTCCTTTAGAACAAGATTTGGGGAAACTGACCCGGAGAAGTTCACAGAATCACAAATTCCTAAATATGAAACCTCGTTTATTGCTAGGTCTTATCTATCACAATCAAACCAACTATTCGTAACTAGAGTGTTGGGTTTATCAGGTTATGATGCTGGTCCATCATGGCAATTACTAACTATTGGTGAGTTGGACCCATTACATGTAGCTACTAATTCTACAGCTAATACCGCAACAGGATGGTCCCAAGACATTTACATACCACTTACAGGTGGTACAATAAACACTTCTAACATCTATACTGGATTTAGTAATAGTGTTTTCTCATCAGCGTTAAGTGGTATGAACCGAGTGATGGGTGGTAGTGGTCCTTTTAGAACAGCAAACCAAATAACAGGTGAAACAATGTATAATGGTGACGGAGGTGCTGTAGGCACTTTAGTTGGTGAGATGTCTCATTTTACTAATAATGTGTTAGATAATGACCAAGGAGCATTTAACATAACAGGAGCTACTGAATTTTATTACTATGGTTATGTACCTACAGCATGTACTCGTACAGCTTTTATGGAAATCACAGGTAATACAGGATTACCTGTTGATGTTTATAATAGATTGGGGGTTAATTCTAATTTAGGTCCAGGGCCGGTTGGTTCAGGAGCAACATACCCTAACGCTATAAACACTGGAGATTTTTCAGGTGATACAAATGACGGGTGGTTTAATAGTTTATTTGATTATGGAACTGGTGGTACTGATTGTACAAATAGTTGTTATTCTGGTGGTTCATTTGCTATGTATGCAAAATCGGCTTCTACAGCTACAACATATGTGGAAGGTGTTACATTACAGGGTGTGTCCGGTTCATCAGACAACATCCATCCAGTTGATTCAGATTATGGTATTTTAAAAGGTATTATATCAGACCAGGCAACAACATATGTTACTAATATTGGTGGGTATACAGCAGCTACGTCAGCAACTTCTTGGTCTGAATGGTCTTTCTATGGGGCAGCTAAGGGTAACTATCTAGGTCAAGCTGGTAACGCAATTCCTAATTTCTACTCTTATTCCGGTGGAGTAAGTGGATGGACATCATCCAGTAATGGAGGGCCTATGAAACTATCAGCCTATACGCCTACAGTTTATCCGTTTGTGGGTGCTTTTGGTACGGGAAGTACACTATCAAGTGCTACTTTAACAAGAACCGCAGCACAATTATCAGGAGCTGTAACAGATTACTCATTACAAAATTGTGCAGGAACATCTATCGGTGGAAGTTCTCCAGCTTATACGGCAGTACAGGTAACATTAAGTGGGTTCTCCAGTCAATCATTTATACACGGAGTAAATTCAAATGTTATGAGTAACGGAGGGACTGTTGTCCATTCGCTTTCATCTGACACGACTACAAGTGTTAACTGGTTCTCAGGAACAGGACTTTCAGCGTTTACAACATTCTATACTGGAAGTTGTTCAGCGGTAACTTATTTAGCTATGACATTAAGTGGTTGTTACTCAACTTACGACTGTGTAAGTGCGGATACGGAATACCATAATATGACAATAGCAACTTTAAGGTCCAGAGGTGAAAGTACACTCACAACTGGTGGACCAGTATATAAAATTAGTGCAAGTACAGGAGATGGGTACAAACAAGGTGGGGTAGACTTTAATTGTTCTGGAGTTTACGAAGATATAACAAGAGACCCATTTGCTAGTTTTGGGATTTCAGCTAAAACTGATGAAGGTGTGATATCTAAATTTACAACATCTTTAGATAGTTCTAATAAAAATTATATATCTAGAGTGTTAGGTAGAAAGGTATTTGATAGAGAAGCTAACGATATTCCTATTTTTGTAGAAGAAATTTACCCTAATTTATTAAAATATTTATATAGAAGACAAAAAATTAGAGGAATAAATTGTTGTCTATGTTATCGTCCAGCAGCTAGATTTAACAACACTAATAGAGTTTCTTTAGGTTGGTACATGAATCAATGGCAAACACCAGCAACACCTTATCTAGTTTCAGAGTTACGAGGTACTGAAGTTTCTAGATTATTCAGATTTGTTTCAATATCAGATGGTACTGCAGCAAATAGGGAACATAAAATATCTATAACTAACATTTCTTTTGAAAGGGTGGAGTTTGATGTGGTTGTTAGAGACTTTTACGATACAGACGCTAACCCTATAGTTTTAGAAAAATACACAAGATGTACATTAGACCCAACAGCACCAAACTTCATAGCTAGAAAAATTGGTACTTCTGACGGTGAATATGAGTTAAGGTCTACATATACAATGTTAGAATTAACTGACGCTGTTATCGAAGGGGACTTAAAAGATGCTTTACCAGCTGGATTTGAGGGGTATAAATTTAGAGAGTCTTGTACAAATACGACAAACCCTTACCCAAAATGGAAAACTAAATACTATACTCCTGGTGAGACTATTTTTGACCCATACTTTAATGGTTCTGGGGGTGCATCAAACGCTTCAATTTCTGCGGGGGATAACCTTAGAAAGAATTATTTAGGTTTTGCTAATGGAGATGGAGCAGCAATTGACTTTGATTTCTTCGAATATAAAGGATTTAAAACACCATCATCTGTGTGTACTATGACGACGGGTAGTGATTGGCCAACGTTAACACAAGGATTCCACATGGATTCTGGAGCTACTGTAGTTATAGCTGGTTCTGGTTCTTATTTAACAGAAACAGCATCTACTTTAAGTGGTAAATCTATGTTTATGGTGGGTGACGCTTCATTCCAATCAGAACCAACTTCAACAGAAGACCCATACTATAAAATACAATCTAGAAAATTCACAGTAGCACCATATGGTGGTTTCGATGGGTGGGATGAATATAGAAAAACCAGAACCAACCAAGACGGTTATAGGTTGGGTATGACAGGATACAAATATGGGGCTTGTGCAGATTCATCATATACAGACGCTAGTGGGTTAGGGTCATTCAAAAAAATATCAACTACCGACTCTAATACGGATTATGACGCATACAAACAAGCAATACGTAAGTTTGAAAACCCAGAAGCTGTAGATATTAATGTGTTCGCGACACCGGGTATAGATACTGTAAATAATTTAGCTTTAGTAAACGACACTATTGATATGATAGAGACTGAAAGAGCTGACTCACTATATATAACCACTACACCAGATTATAACTTATTTGTGAATACGACATCAGACGCTTCGAATCAAATTAGCCCAACAGAAGCTGTTAATAATATGGAAGATAGTTTTATAGATTCTAATTACACAGCAACTTATTATCCTTGGGTATTAGTTAGAGACAATAATACAAACAAACAACTTTACATCCCACCAACAGGTGAGGTTATGAGAAATTTAGCCTTAACAGATAATATAGCTTTCCCTTGGTTTGCATCAGCTGGTTATACTAGAGGTATTGTTAACGCGATAAAAGCTAGAAAGAAATTAACTTTAGATGAAAGAGACACGTTATATGTTGGTAGAATTAACCCAATTGCTACATTTAGTGATGTAGGTCCAATTATCTTTGGTAATAAGACTCTACAGGTTAAAGAATCAGCTTTGGATAGAATAAATGTAAGAAGATTATTATTACAGACTAGAAAACTAATTTCAGCAGTTGCGGTTAGATTGTTATTTGAACAAAATGATGATGTAGTAAGACAACAATTCCTAGACCTAGTTAACCCAATATTAGACTCTATAAGAAGAGATAGAGGTTTAACAGACTTTAGAGTTGTATTATCTAACGACCCCGAAGAAATCGATAGAAATGAGTTAAATGGTAAGATTTATATCAAACCAACAAGAGCACTTGAATTCATATTTATTGAATTCCTAATTACTCCGACAGGAGCTTCATTTGAAGATATATAGTAAATTATGAAATTTAAAAAAAGAGATTTATCCGAACAACTAGGTATGGCTAGAAGTAATAAAAAAACTTTCACAAAAGACGCAAAACAAAAAATAGTTGTTAGTGAAAGACAATTACAGAGGTTACTTGGTGCAATAAATGAGGCTGCAGCACCACCAAAAGGAAGTAATAATTTTGCTTGTATGGGCGGTGTTGTTGGACAAGGAGGCACGAATACATGTGCAGGTCCTGGAAACTATGTTATGGGACAAGCGAATGTACAAAGTGTGCACCAAACAATGGCAGATTGTCAATCAACTTGTAGTAATCAAAACACAGGAGGTACTGGTGGTGGAAGTACTGGTGGTGGTGCCATTAGTGGTCCACCACCAAATTTTAATTTCAGTAGGTGGTCACCAAACTTTAAGAAAAAAATTGACAACTTTATAAAAAATAGAAATTTAGATGGAGCTAAGAAATTTTTAGATAGTAGAATTGCCGGTTGGGGTGCAAAATCTAAAAAGGCTGGTCCAAAGTGGAGAAAACAATTAAATCAGAAAATTACTTTTGGTAAAAAATTGTTAACTACTGTGGCTGCTCAAAAGAAGAAGAAAAAACCAATACCATCAACTGGACCAACTAACCCCAACAACAAAACAAAAAATCTTAAAAATAAAAATATGAAGAATAATAAGAAATTAAATGAACAATTTATGCATTACTCGTGTGAAGGAACGTGTAAGTGTGTACCAACACCTAATGGAACAGGACAATATTTTTCGTTACAAGATTGTGAAAATGATACAAAAAATTGTTGTAAGCCTAAGCCGCCTACCTCACCTTTGAAGGGTAGGTGTTGTAAATGTAGAGATAAGGTAATGGTGAACCAAACAAGATGTCCTAAGTCTTGTCCAGAAATAAAATGTAAGGGAGGGACGCCACCTACTCAAGGCAATATACATACTGAGAGTAGAAAATTAAAAACCACCAACCCAATTAACGAATCAGATATAAGAAATATGAAAAAATGGTTTAACAGGGTGAACAAAACAGGGACTAATTATAATCCTAGTATAGATTAATGGTTTAATCTAGATTAATAAAATTAACGTGATGACACCATCACGTTTTTTTTGGCTTATAAAAATATTTATATTATATGACAAGAAATTTAATTTTAACTGAAAAACAATTAACCTCACTAATTAACGAAATTGGGGAGGTTATGGTTGATGGCAATATTAGAGGTTACTCTTTTGATTGGGATGATAATATATTATTTATGCCCACCAAAATAAAAATGGAAAAAAAGGAATCTTTAGTGTGGGTTCCAATAAATGTAAGTACTGAAGATTTTGCAGAATTAAGAAATGATTCTGACTATAGATTAACTGACCATGCATTTATGGATTTTGAAGACCCACAAACATTTATTAGTGATGTTAGAAAGGCGATAGAAAATGAAAAATTTGCACCAAGCTTTGAAAAACTTAAAGAATCGTTAATAAACGCTAACCCATTTTCTATTATTACAGCTAGGGGTACACCGTCCCATGCTATTAAAGAGGGGGTTAGAATGGTAATAGGAACCACTTTCACTACTAATGAAGTAGATACTATGGTGGGGAATATAGAAAGTGCTTACCCGTCTACAATAGACATGTCATTAGAAGAAAAAATAGACTTCTATTTGTCAGAAAATGACTACTCAGCTGTTTCTTCTAATGAATTTAAAGAGAAGTTTGGTATGGACAGTAACGCTGATAGACCTGAAGAAGGGAAAAAAATAGCGTTAAGGGATTACGTTAAGAGGGTTGTTAATGGGGCTGAAAAATTAACTAGTGGTGAGTACGATAGATTGACAATAGGGTTTAGTGATGATGACAGAAGAAATATAGATGCTGTGATGGAGTTTATTAGGGATGAACTAAGTATCGAATACCCAGATGTCGAATTTTTCATATATGACACATCACAAGGAGAAAAGAATAAAATTATTGTATCTAAAGTAAGTGAGTAATATTATTTTGCTGCAATCATATATTTATATATAAAACTAGTAAATAATAAAAGTAGGTAATATTTATTAACAAATAAAAAAATTAAAAATTAAAACTTAAAACAACATGGCCGATTTATTAATGAAAATGCCCGTACCTTACGAACCAAAGAAAAAGAATAGGTTTATAATGAGATTTGATTCTTCTTTAGGGATTAACGAGTGGTACGTAGAAAGTACATCAAGACCACAAGTTACAATAGGTTCTGTAGAAATACCATTCTTAAACACATCAACTTATGTGGCTGGTAGATTTGTTTGGGGTACAATTAACGTAACGTTTAGAGACCCAATCGGACCATCAGCTTCACAAGCATTGATGGAATGGGTAAGGTTACATGCTGAGTCTGTTACGGGTAGAATGGGTTATGCGGCAGGATATAAAAAGAATATAGATTTAGAGATGTTAGACCCTACTGGTGTTGTGGTTGAAAAATGGATACTACAGGGTTGTTTCTTAACTGACGTAAATTTTAATGACCTATCTTATAGTGATGAAGGTATGGCAAATATAGCAGCAACATTAAGACCGGATAGATGTATCTTAGTATACTAATTCATTTTTAACATATTAATAAAATAACCCACAATGTGGGTTATTTTACTTTACAATAGTTATTATAGATATTTATGAGTTTTTGTTCACTTAATAAATAAATTTTTATATTATTAATAATAAAACATTATTTAATACAAATGGAAAACTTACAAACACCAGAAATCACACCTAACATCCCATACGATATTGTAGTATTACCTTCACAAGGGATTTTTTACAAAAATAAGAAAAAAACTTTAAAGGTAGCTTACTTAACAGCGGCTGATGAAAATATTCTAACTTCACCTAACCTATCTGAGTCTGGAGAACTTATGGACACATTATTATCACAAAAAGTACTAGATAAAGATGTTGTTGTTAAGAATTTAGCTGAATGTGATAAACAAGCTATTTTTGTATTCTTAAGAAATACAGCTTTTGGGCCTAGTTATACATTTAAATTAGTTGACCCTGAAACTAGTAAGGAATTTGAACATACTGAAGACCTATCAGTTTTAAAGACTAAAGAAATTAGTGTGAAACCAGATAACGAAGGGTTATTCGACTATCTCCTACCCACATCAGGTAAAAAATGTAAACTAAGATTACTATCACCGGAAGACACCAAAATTCTTTCAGAATTAGAACAAAGTTACAAAGACATGAAGATTAAACCAATGGCGACAAAACGATTGGAAAAATCTGTTATAGAACTGGATGGTGAAAGAGACCCTATCATGTTGTCTAACGCAATCCACACCTTACCACTAAAAGACGCACAAGACATTAAAAAGTTTTTAAAATCAGTAGAACCTGGGTTAGATGTTGGTAAAGTAGCAAAATCACCATCAGGTGTTGATGTTCCCTATGACATTAATTTTGGTTTGAACTTTTTTCGTCCTTTCTTCGGGCTATAGGTATGCCCTGTTGGAAGAGATTTATCACCTAGCAAGAAATTTTAATTTTACCAGAGCTGACATTATGAACATGCCAATATTCGAAAGGCGTTTTTATTTAGACAAATTAGTGGAGGAAAAAGAGAAAAAAAATCAAGCAACAGAACAAGCTCGTAATAAAAGTAGAAGGTAAATATTTATAGTTAAAGAACTATATGTTTAATCTAACGCAACAACTTTATATTGAGGGGTTTCTATCACACGGTAAACCTTATTTAGCTTCACATCCAGAACTAGGAGTGCCTTTAGGTATTTTTAATACTTTTGACGAACCAGACCACGCTTCTCGAATTAAATCCATCAAGAAATTAGGACCAAAGGGAAGTAAACTATCTTTAACTTTAGCAAATAAACTAGGTATAAAAAACCCACTACCATCATTCCAAGTCACACTAGAAAAAACTGGTGGTGGAGATATTCAAGTAACCGAAGCGAGTTTTAATAAAGCTGTTCGTGAATATAACAGAAAGAACCCCACTAGTGGTGATAATGGTGGTTGGGAAAGCACTGGTAATGCAGCGGATAGTTTGGGGAATGTTTTAAATGAACTATCTAAGTCAAGAAGTCAAGCTGATTTAAGTATGGGTCAAGCTATGATGATGATGAAATCTATGACCAATGTCTTAAAAGCTGGTAAGTCAGGGGCTGATATGAAGACAGAAGCGTTAGGTACGTACATCCAAATCCTATCCCTTACAGACCAGATGCGTAAGGACATTATAAATGTGATGGGGATGGATGAGGTCTTCATGGACGACATTATTCAAGGAGTTGTTACCGCATCTAGGGAGTTTGCGGGTTGGACGTTAACAGCTAATGACGCGATGGAGTTATTAAAAGATACCGCTGAGGCTACGGGTAGAGCGTTTATATTACCTACCGAAGCGATAGTTACTGGTGCAAAACTACAAGAACTATATGATGTGGACATGTCAAATGTGTTTAGAGAATTTGATAAAATTGGTGCTGGGTCTGTGGAAGCTGTACGAACTACCAGTGAAGCTGTAGCTACAGCAGGAAGATATGGAGCCACAGTTTCTAAATTATTACCATCAGTTTTGGATAATATTGCAAAAATAAACACTTACGGTTTCAAAAATGGTGTCGCTGGTTTATCTGAGATGGTTGCTAAAGCCCAGGTGTTGGGTTATAATTTTGAAAACGCAATGGCAATGGCGGATAAAGCTTTCACACCAGAAGGAGCGATTGAAATGGCAGCACAATTACAAATGATTGGAGGGGCAGCTAGTGAACTACTAGACCCATTTCAATTAATGTATATGGCTCAAAATGATGTTGAGGGACTACAAAAAGCAATTGTAAAAACAGCAGAAAGTGCTGTAACGTTTAATAAAGAAACTGGAGAGTTCGGTATATCACCAGGTGAAAGAATGAGGTTAAAATCTGTAGCTGAAGCTACAGGACAAGACTATACAAATCTTGCTGATACGGCTATTAAGGCCGCAAAAAGAACTCAAGCTATAGGAAAACTGGGTGGCATTCCAGAGTTAAATGAACAAGATAAAGAATTGATAGCTTCAATGTCTGATATTGATATGGATGGAAATTTCTCATTATCTATTGGGGATGATAAAATATCTCTTGATGAGTTAGGGTCACACATGTCAAACAGTACTGATTTATTGAGTAAAATTAGAACACAGTCGGAAAAAGAAAATATGAATTTAGATGATGTGAATAAAGCTCAACTATCTGTACAAGAAGGTATGGCAGCTAACACAGCAATTATACAACAGGTGTTGACACAAGCTGCAGCGTCTGGGTTACTTGGGTCTTCAGCAAAAGATTTTGCTGGTGAACTTGCTGAGTCTGGATTAGGTAGTTATTTGGTTGGTGAAGGACTTGGGGATTTATTACCTGGTGGGTTTGATTATAATACCGGGGAAGTCGACGCACAAGGTAACCCAATAATGGGGAAAACATTACCACCCGACCAACAAAATCTTATTGGGTTATTAGGTGAGTTTGCTAATGTTGTCCCTAACTTTTTAAAAAAAGTACCTGGAGTGAAAGGTTCGGGTATCCCAACAGCTTTAGACAACGCACAAAAAGGAAAAGAAAAAGGAGGTTTTCAACTACCTTCAGGTGGAGCCTATGGGGGCTCATACCCACCCAACGATATAGGTAGTTATCCACCTTCTGTGTTTCCACAAAACCAACAAAACCAAAATGTAGGTAATTCTGTTGGAAATACAATAAATGTTAAATTTTCACCATTAGAGATTATGTATGATGGTAACACAATAAGGTTAACACCAAAACAATTGATGAGTGCGTTAGACCCAACGGTGATACAATCCATAGGAAAGAGTCTAGCTGGTTTAAAGGTTACTACACCGGAAGGTTAAAAATTAAAACATAATCTATTTATAATAAAATACTAAAATAATGTCATTAGGTAAAAATACAGGAGTAAAATATCCGTGGACTCAAGGAGACTTCAATATCTCAATATCAGGTACTAAAGCAATTAGAGATGCTTTACTTGCTAGAAATCTTGATGGTTCCTACTTAAATAGGGGAAACCCAATACCACCTAACGGTGACCAAGAACCAGGAAGTGTTGTTATAACTTCACAACCGTGGGTATCCGTTAAAGATTCTCCATTACCTGAAGATGTTACTGATATGAATGGGATACCTTTAAAAAAGACCCAATTCTTAGTAAACAAATACGGACCACAAACAGGTTATGGTGACCCACTTTCAGTTAATGTTGTAAATTTAGTTACAGAGGCACAGTTGTTATATGTTAGCCCTAACACCTTACAACCACAAGGGTTTGTTCCGGGACTATCATTTGATAACTTAACTTATTCAAACTATACAGCTATAGAAATAATGCAATCAGTTATCAGTAGTAATGGTGAACTGGTTACTATTAATTCTATGATATTAGATGATTCCACATTAATCCGGTCATCGTTCCCATATCTAAGAGATAATTTAGGTGCTAATCTAGCTCAATTCGATTTTAACATTGGGGAGGGTGGTGATGCGAGTTTAAATGTTACCGCACCCCCAGGACAATTAATACCACCAAAATCCGACTACCTTTCTAGATTAGAAGGTGTATACCCACATGACGATTCACCTATACCTGGTAATTATTTTACACCAGTATCCCCATTAGATATTAATAGTATCGTCGGTCAAGGAGCAAATAACATATCTCAGACCAATATGGCAACTCAGGCAGGTAACATATTAAACGGTATATGGAATGGAATAACAAATTCTAACCCATTACCTAATACACCATCAAACACGCCTACACCATCAGATAAGTTTGTTGAGTACATGGGCAAAGACCAACAATCTGAATTATTTGATAGCCTAAACTATAATAGATATAGACCAGACTACTCAAGAGTAGAAACGGCAGCATCACTGGAAGCACCACTAGCTAGTTATTATGTGGGTAGTAAAAATAGTGAACCAGGTTCGATACAATCACCACTCGAGGCTACACCTAGAGACGTGTTTGGGAGACAGGTTAAAGCTTTAGTTTATGGACCTTCAGAAGTCTATAAAGAATTTGATAATGTAGATGGTAAAGCGTTATGGAGGTACTATCAGATTGGCCCATTAGGTAAAGCTATGATAGATGGTGGAACCATTGAGGGTGGGTTTACTTGGTTTGGTAGAAATTCGGTACAGTCCATAGATTCCTCAATGATGTTCTTCTCCACAAGGTCTGATTTAAAACCAAAAAAGAAAGGGTCGTTACTAGATGTAACACAAAAGTTAATAGATTCAGCCCCATCTTATGGTGGAGCAAAATGGAAACACGCGGGTAACGCTATAGACCAAGTATCTAAAGTTTTTAATGATGGTTACAAAAATATATCAAAAGGTTCTAGAGTTGTAGATTTTATACCAGGTGAGGTAGTTTGGAATTGTGTAGAGTATTGTAGAGCTTGGACAAAAGATAGACCATATTGGAAATATAGTAATTTAGTTAAGTCTGAGGGTAATCAGTGGAAAAACACAAACTCAGTTTTAGACTCTACGTTTAATTTAAATATAGCACCTACTAATCGTGATGGTGGTAAATCTACATCTATGCCTGATGGTACTAAGGTGAAAAAATATATGTTTTCTATTGAAAATCTAGCGTGGAGGGGTACTGGTGAACAAAGTAATTTACCAGCTTCTGAAAAGGGACCTAATGGTGGTAGAATAATGTGGTTTCCACCTTATGATATTAATGTTGGGGAAACAAATTCAGCTAGTTGGAGTCCAACACAATTCCTAGGTAGACCAGAACCAATATACACTTATAATCACACCGAAAGACTAGGAACTCTTTCTTGGAAAATAGTAGTTGACCACCCATCAACACTAAACGCGATTATAGATACACAACTAAGGGGAATGCCTGATGCGGAGGCAGATGCGGTTTTAGAATCGTTTTTTGCTGGATGTAGAAAATATGATGTATATGCGTTAGCTGAACAATACCCTAACTTAGGATTTGAATTTATAAATTCAATACAAGTAGCGTTAGTGGGTGGTTCAAAAGACGTTACAACAGATGTTCAATCAGACGCGGAAGATACCGTTTTAGATAACTCAACATCAGAAAAAGACCTAGGTGGTTATCTATCAGCGGAAGAGGCTGAAGAGATAGAAAAAAATCAAAATAAAGACGAAACAGATGCGTCAATTAATGTTGATAATGTAAACCAAGGTAATACAAATGGTACTTTTAGAATTGGGGCTCAAAGTAAAAAAGCGACTATGACTAGTATTATTAGAAAATTATTAGGAGAAGCAAATTACTTTACTTTCCTAAGAGAAGAGTACCCATTCCTATACCAATCATTAAGAGATAATTTAAAGTTTTTTCACCCAGCTTTTCACGCGATGACACCAGAAGGGCTTAACTCTAGGATGACATTCTTATTACAATGTACACGACCAGGTAAAACGATACCAACGGTTACTGAGCAGGGTACAAGTATGGTTGACGCAGATAATACGGCATTTGGTCCACCACCAGTTTGTGTTTTAAGAATCGGTGATTTTTACCATTCTAAAGTGGTTTTTGATTCTATGAGTTTTTCTTATGACGAAAATCTTTTAGATTTAAACCCAGAAGGTATAGGGGTACAACCAATGATAGTTAGTGTGCAATCTAACTTTAAGTTTATTGGTGGGCAAAGTCTTGAAGGTCCGGTCAGTAAATTACAAAATGCATTATCATTTAGTTATTTTGCAAATACCGAATTGTATGATGAAAGAGCCCAACCTCAAACCACACCAGAAGCTACTATGTCACTAGACCAAATAGCTGATAACTTTGTGAACTTCTTTAAAAAACCAGAAGGTGGTACCATAACACCAGAAGGTGAGACTGGTGAAGGGTACCTATCAACTGAAGAGAAAAAAGAAGAAATTACTGAATAATGGCATTAACAGGAGAAACTAAATATAAGATACTATACAACACTTTTTTAAAGAGTTCTAAAGATTATAGTAATTTTATTAATACTGGTTTTATAGATTTATATAACCAAAAAGGACATGGTATTTTAGAGGAAACTTTTAGGTATGTCAGTTATGAATGGGGGAATATAATGAATCGTAGTATAAATTTAGTGGGGTTCCCAGAAAAATCCCTAGAACGACTAGATGAAAAATATAAAGAATTAACAAATTCAATAACAGCACAGACCACATCAATACAACAAGAATTACCATTTGGTACTGGTGAATTGGATAAAGAATATGTTAAAAAAGTTTTATTAAAACACAGTAAAAAGTCCTGGGGGGAACTAAGAAGTGCATTAGTTGAGTTTTTAATAGAATTAAGAGAAAGACAATTAAATTTATCAAATAATATCGATAAATTAAATCTGGTATTTGCGAATGTTGGTGGTTATATAACTGGAAGTTCACATAATGGAATGGTAAGTTTTAATTTAACTACAGGTACTAGTACTACTAATCTATTAAAAGAAGTTTCGGGTACAACTAACACCCTAGGGGTGTTCTGTTCAAATAGTTTCGGCTCTCTTTCACCAGAATATACAAACCAACTAACATACCCCAACGAGTATCTATTTTTTATAAATAAATTAATGACAAATGAAATTGTTAGGTATATGGATTCTCACGATAGATATGGGTACGCTCAAAAGTTAGTTGACTATAGAGATGATGAGTTAATAAAAGACTTAACTAAACCTAAAAAAAAATATAGTGATGGTATAAAAAAAGAAATAATAAAACCATACAGAAATAATTTATTAAAATTAGCTATAACATTTTTAAATTACGACACAAAAAAATATAAGAAATATTTTGACAAAACAGAAATACCAAATTATTTACAACAAGTACAGTCAATCCCTAAAGCTATAGATAATTTTGAAGTTACCTTTACACAAAATAATACTGAACTATCATTGGTAAGAAGGTTTTTTGATTCCACAGTTATGGGTACGAACAACAGTAGTTATAACCTAAAAATAACAAAAAATATAACCATTACATAATATGTCATATTATAATAGATATAAAGATTTTGAACTCAACGGACAACCTAAAACTGTACCTTTGATAGAAATACCTAAAAAAAGTTCGGATAAATATCTGGTGTATAAAGTAGGCCAAAGTAGGATGGATAAAATATCACAACAAATCTATAACACCCCATATTATGGTTGGTTAATACTACAAGCTAACCCAGAGTATGGTGGACAAGAGTGGAATATTAGTGACGGTAGGGTAATTAGGGTGCCGTTTCCATTAACAGTTAGTTTACAAGATTACAAAAGTGAATTAGATAAACATTTCTTATATTATGGCAGATGATATTACTAGTGGTAGTGAAAGTGTTTACACACAACAAATTTGTGACAACTTAATACTAATAGACCCTAATAAGATTGAAAGTGCAGATGGGAAAACCATTGAGGATAGACTTGTTAGGCACGAAGATTTAGTTATTTATATTAATTTAGTAGCAAGAGTAGTTCCTCGTTCTAAATTAATAGACGGAAAAGGAGCTTCAGATAGTGGAGTTATGGTTGACTTATTTAATGGTGAAATAAATTTTTTAAAACCGTTAAATAAAAAATCTTTAGATAGTGATTGGACAGACGCATTTACAGACCCTTCAGTTAATAGGGTAAAACGTGATGAAAATACCGACGATAAAGGACAAACCTTCTATAGTAAAACTATAGAAAACAAAAATGACTTCCAAGGATTCGGAATAACAAATATAGATATAAAAATAAGTTCGTCATTCGTCCCACAAGTTACAATAAACTTTACCGATGTTAGGGGGATGACCCTTTTTGAACAAGCAGAAACCAACACACCATACACAGCTTTTTTTCATTTACCATACCCACAATTTGAACTAACGGTCAAAGGGTATTACGGAAAGGCGGTGAAGTACCAACTAGCTTTAACACAGTTTAATACTAATTTTGACGCTCAGTCAGGAGATTACAACGTTACAGCTACTTTTATAGGTAATCACATAGCAATGTTAAATGATATTAACCTACAACAAGCTATGTTAGCCCCATACCTATACCCAACGGTTAAAGGTAAGACCACAACGGATAGTATAAACTCACCTAGTGGGTTAGGTAGGCAGGTTATGGGGGAGGTGTATGATATATACGAGAAAAAAAAATTAATACCTAAAGACTTTCCTAGATTAACAATATTTGAATTAATAGGTAAGGTGGAGGGGTTTACGGATAATTTAAAAAAGAATTTTAGTAAAGCAGACCTAAGATTTACTAATGACCAGAAAGAATATCAGAAGACACTAATAAATTTTAGAAACGCAATACTTGAGTGGAAGGAAAAGTTTTTAGATAATAAAGGTGGTGGGTTTTCTCTCCCTATGACTTTAGGTTCTACAGGGAACCCAAACACACAAGGTAAGAATGTTGTAGCAAAGGCTTTACCTCTTAAAGTTATAGACGACGAATCTATTGTTAATGCTGAATCTAAATTGAAATATGTGATAGAGGGTTATAAACAAATATTAAGTGAAAATGTAACTTTTGGGTTAAATGGTAGGGCACCTATTAATATAATAAAAGATTTCAGTTTAGAAAATCAACAAGCTAAAAATAATAGCAGTAAGAATAGTAGTAAAATACCTGATGGTGGTAAAGGTTATTATGTTCTTGACCTTTCACCTAAAAGTTTTGGTGGGGTATATGGTAGAATTAAGGAAGAGTTTGACAAAAAATTTAAAGAAATCCAAACTGAATCCAATCTTAAACTAAGAACTATATTCGAACAAAGTTTATCTTTTTACCCTTCTATTAGAAATCTTATGGCTATTGTGATTGGTGGTGTGGATACCTATTTAAGATTGTTGGATAGGGTCCATACACAAGCAATGGAAGAAAAAACAAACCAACACAGGGTAAAGGCTGTTATAACAAATAAAAAAGGGTATGAAGATAGTGTGAAAGGTAGTAAAGAAGTTTTCCCATGGCCACAATACTACCAATACGACGATAACGAAAATAGATATGTTTTAACGTACCCAGGAGCTTCAGGTAGTTTATCAGAAACAAACGCTGAAAATGTGAAAGCATGGCCCGAAGTACATTTTATAGAAGAATATACAAAAGCTATAAATACCAGAACTAAACAAGTCACATTCCCGACATCTAACGAAGTTAGGTATACAAAAGAAACACCTTTATCGGTAAGACAATTTCCTTTTATAACTACACCATATGAAAATAGTGTTAAAAACTTAATTTTGTGGGAAATATTAGATAGAGCACTTGATTTTACAAGTTACGCGGGAATAACCGGATTTAAATCCAAAGTAACTCAAATCACAGAAACAGTTTTGGAGGCTGGGGATAACGATAGTAAAAATTTAATGAAAGCTGTAGAAAGTGATTACGATTTACAAGAATTTTTTAAAGATAACAATCTTGATTTTAGCTCACTATTAACCACACTAATAACTGAATCCCCAGATAAGTATGCCTTATATCTTAGGGGGTTTGTTAACACACAATACCTTAACCCTATATCCACCAAGCCTTACGACATAACTGGTACAAATTATGGGTTATACCCAGAATCTAGTGCTAAAGACATATTCACTGAGGGTGGTAAGTATTTAAAATACTTAACATTATTTTTAGATAGTAAAAAGACCCAGGATTGGTGGCATGATTTTTACCCATTTAATTTAGTTAATATAAATAATTTAAAAAGTAAATTATCGGACTCAGCTAACCTAACAAATGAAAAGTTTTTCCAAATAGACGTTCTACAAATGGGTACACAAACCAATGTCTACATGACCAGTCCAAATAATGAAGACAGTAAATCTTTTTACTTTAGTAATCTAAATTGGGACTTAAAAACTATAAACGGAGAACTTAGAACGATTGTAGAAGGTGACCTAGACTACATTAGTAATTTTAAACCAATAGTTGATTGGGACCCTTGGAATACTTTTTATAAAACTAAAGAAGATAGTATAGAATTACAATCTTTAACAGAAGGAGTGAACTACACTTCAGACAGTTTTGATTCACAAGTAGTATCAATGTTAAACACACCTTGGTTTGCAAATGCTATCTATAAAGGGTTTGTAAATGAAAGTACGTCAACAACAGCACCATATGCTGAGGCAGCATACTTATTTTTAAACTCTTTACCGTTAACTAGTACTTTAGAAAAAATTATAACTAAATACGAGGGTAAACACCAGTATGGTGCGTATGTAGCTCAAGCAATAAAACAATTAGCTGGTTACCACGAATTACCATATGCTTTTATTCTTAAAATTGGGTCACTTTGGTGGAATTATAAAAACGGACAAGGTCCTGTAGCTAATAGTGTTTTTGGTGGGTTAGGTGCGGGTGATGGTGGTGGATTAGGAAATGACGGTACCTTGAGATGTGGTGAGTGGTATGTAGACCAAGCATACGCAAATGGTTTTGGGTTTTATGATTATTCATATAATGGTAATATAATACCCGGATTAAACACTACTGAGGTTACACTTGGATTTTGGCCTAGATTAATGGATGTTGTGCACACAGTGGTTACTGGTAAGAATATTTTACCGGGTGTTGGTAGTTGGGTCCCAGTAGCGGACGTAAATGCCATGTTTGTTGGTGTTGTCAACATTGACCTAGTTAAAGAAGAAGGTCTTTTCTTCCATAAGGGTGGGTTAGATTATAATTTTTACACAACTTTTATAGATTCAGCTACTATTGGTGGTAAGGGGTTAGACGATGTAGATGCTGCCACAGACCCTTATTATATACTATATCCTTCTACGGGTGCATTGGTAAATAGTGATTTAAGTTTTATTGGTGACAATATAAACACTGCTGGGTTTGATGGTAGTGCAAGATTTTTATGGGCAGGAGCAGGTTACGGAGCTTTTGACGTAACTCAACCAGGTAGTGTACCTCTTAAGTACGGTGCTATGTATGGAAGGGTACCAGCAAGTCATTATACAAAGAGAATAGACACACTAACACCACAACAACAAGCTTGGAATCTAAATAATACAGATAATAATAACACATCGTATGATGATTTTACAGAACTACTATCTGTGTTTCCTACCGAAGTGTTGGATGAGTTTGAAAAGCAATTTCTAAACTTTTCAGAAACAAAAAACCCAGACGCGAAAATAGTGGAAGGTCAGTTCACAGAGTTTAAAACAATTTTTAAAGAGTTAATGATTGTGGATAAAAAGAGTGTTAATGGAGACCTAAAGGTTAATCCCGGTAACACCAACCCAACACATAAAACACAAGAGATTGCGAAAGCACAATATAAAAAGTTTCTTAATATTGGTAAGGTATTCTTAAATCAAAACATAATTTATAAACACGGGTCAATAAATGGTTGGGATACACTTACGTATTTAAATGCAGAACCCGTTTCTACTAAACAGTTAATTTTTAATATGATAGCTGATGGGGAATTTATTGATTTACCACCATACGACATTTCAATATACCCAACACCAACAGCCACATTTTTAACGGCAATCGCCCAAAACGTAATACCATCTGTTTCGGTAGGTGATAATACACAATTTACAAATGCGTCTAAAATATGTTTTGACTTCTTTGTTAACTTTAACATATCACCATCACTAGTACAACAATTTGCACCCATTTTAAAACAGTACCTTACTGAAACTTTTAGGACAACATCAACAGCCACTAATGGTATAACCAAGAGTGATTTTAAAACTAGAATGCGTACATACTTCGATAATATAGATTCGTATACCAACGCTTATTTGGGTAAATTTTTTAACTCACTAAAAAATATAGACACTAGGAAAGGTTTAAATGGTGGTACAGACCAAGACGGTGATGATAGACCTAAGGTAGTTTCAGACAATTTAAAATTAGAACTATACCAAGTGTTTAAAACATTTAATGATAAATGGATAGCTGGTACTGATGTGCAAAATACTGAAGTGGGTAAACCGTCGTCTACCAGTACTAGTAGTCTACCTAATTATAATACTCAGTTTGAGAAATTTATGTTTCTAGATAGAACTAATACAGATATTGGAAATGATGCGGTTATTGACATATATCAGTTTTTAGGGTTAGACACGCCATTCACAGATAACCCTAATACTTCTGTTAAACAAAATATAGGTGGTTTTGTAAGTCATTTGTGTAGTAAAAACTTTTTTAATTTCATACCACTACCATCTTATGTTAATTTTTATAATATAGAAGAACACGACACTAAAGGGCAAGGAAATGCTATGTTTGGAGCGTTCAAACAGGTTGACTACACACTATCCTCACCAAAATACCTCTGTCAATATATTGGCCCACCTTCCACCAGTTTAGATGTTAAAACTCCTAAATATGGTTATAATAATGATTCTTTCGTCCTAAATAGAGTTAGCCCTAACCCACTATGTCAAGGAGTACCAGAAACGGAAGAAGAAAAAAATCTAAGCAATAAAGTGGTTGCTTTTGCGGTAGACTTCGGAATACCAAACCAAAATGTTTTTGAGAGTTTATCGTTAGACCAGTCAGAATTCCCTAATACCAGTGAATCTTTTAGAATTCTAGAAGACATGGGTAAAATGGCAAGTGGGTCAAAAGTTTCCACCAACTCGCTTAACTTATTTAATTTATATAAATCTAGGTCCTATAAGTGCCAAGTAACGTCTATGGGTAACGCACTAATACAACCTACCACCTACTTCCAACTAAGGTACGTCCCTATGTTTAGTGGTCCATATCTTATTATGGATGTTAGTCATAGTATAACACCTAATGATATGACAACAACATTTACGGGTGTTAGAGTGGGTATACCTAGTTTGCCACAAATAACAGACCTAATAGCTTCAATACAAGAGACACTACTTAAATCTATGGACGATGATTTAGGTGATGAGGAAACAATCCCTAACCCAAACGCGTTGGACCCATTCGATTTAACACCACCAGAAGAGGTAAATTTGGTATCAGTTGAAGATGATATAAGTACACTTCCTTTCGCTATGGTAGACCCAGTAACTTTAAGTAAAATTAATAAACCACAATCAAATCAAGAATTCTGGGTAAAAAGAAATGTAGTCAAAGACAATAAGATAGTTGGGACTAAACAACATAAAGGAATAGATTATTCACCTAAAACAGAATACCAAGGAATAGATATAGATTTACTATCACCAGTGACTGGTGTGATAATAGCCAAGAAGTCAGGGTGTATAGCTGGTAGTTCTGAGACCGCTAAATCATGTGGTGGTGGTTATGGAAATACTTTATTGATACAAAAAACACTAATAGAAAATTCAGATATTTCTTCGTATGTTGATGGGGCGGTAACCAGGTACCAATTTAGAATAGCACACATAAAAGAGAAAACAATTACTAGTAGTGGTGTGGGCACTTCTGTAAGTAAAGGTTCTAAAATAGGTGTTATGGGAACTACAGGATATTCGGATGGTGTGCATTTACACTATGAGATACTTAAGTACCAACTAGACGCTAATTTGAAAGAACACAAGTTTTACCTAAACCCAAATCAGTTTAGTAGTGAGTATTTAGAACCTAAATCTTAAGTTTAAAATTTATAAATAATTAACTTAAAAGAATTTAATTATATTTCACAATATTTATATAATAAACAATACGATGATGACAGAAAATTTAAAACATAAAATAGATAATTTTTTAGGAAAAAATACAAATGTTGTTGAGAGGTCCAGTGCTGTAGATGGTGAATCTAAAGAGGTCTGTGACTTAGATACGGGTATTTGTTACACTATTAGAACAAGAGATGGTTTGATAGAAAGGGTGGATAATGAAACCAGAGTCAATAGAAAAGTACGAGTAGAATCACCTAATGGAGACGTAAAACAATTATTAAATGGATAACTTAGAAAAAAATCTACAAGAAGAACTAAAAAGATTTAACCAAATAGGGTATAATTCTATAAACCTAGAGGAACAAATGTTAGGTGGCGTAGGTGGTGGTTCTGGGTTTATGTCAAAACAAGGTGACTCTAACAGATTGAAACAATTTCAGTCAAGACAGGTAGAAATGTCTGAGCAAGAAGACCCAGAAGTACCAACGGAAGAAGATGAGATGTCTTCATTTGCTGAGATGGGTGTTGGTGATGAAGCGGTTGAGGTTGATATAGAATCTGAGATGGGTGCGGACACAGCAGCACCAGTAGCGGACGCAGAAGCACCAGTAGCGGACGCAGCAGTACCAGCAGCCGAGGAACCAGTAACAGTACCAGAAACACCAGAAGAAACTGAAGATACGACAGAAATTGAGGTTGGTGATTTAATTGATAAACAAGAAACCTTAGAAAAGAATACAGAAGAAACTAATACTAAGTTAGATTCGTTAATGTCTATGTTAGATGGTATGGAACAGAAATTAGCTGGGATGGACCAACTCATGACTCAAATTAGTAGTCTAGAAGAAAAAATAGAAAATCAGAGACCAAAAAGTGAACAAGAAAAATTAGAAATGAGAAAAATGGATTCAGGCCCTTTTGACCAAACACTTTCAGATTTTTGGGATGATGGACAAGAAAAGTTTGAACAACAGGGTAAAGAAGAATACATACTTAGAACTGATGATGTAGAAAATTTTTCAGACGCTGACATGAAAAAGAGCTTTTATTAATTAAAAAAATATACTATATTTAAAGCCCTTATAGAGGGCTTTTTTTATTTAATTATTTTACCGAGATGATTGACAAGTCCAAATAAGTTAGTTATTATTATCTAAGAAATTAACCATTAAATAAAAATAAAACATTATGAGTTCGAGCCTAGACGCTGTATTAGCCCAATACGAAAAAAACAAACAAACAACTTCTTCAAAACCGAGAATGTCGGATGAAGACAGATTAAAACAATATTTCACTATAGCACTCCCTAAAGGTGTTAAACAAGGTGAAAAAAGAATTAGAATACTACCAACAACAGACGGTAGTTCCCCATTTAAAGAGGTGTTTTTCCATAACACACAAGTGCAAGGTAGGTGGATGAAAATTTATGACCCAGGTAAAGACTCTACCGGTAAACCAACAGGTGATAGAAGTCCGTTAAATGAAGTGGAAGAAGCTTTAAGGTTAGCTGGTGATGAACAATCAAAAGAATTAGCAAGGAGTTATCGTTCACAAAAATTTTACATAGTGAAAGTTGTTGATAGAGATAAGGAAGAGGATGGTGTTAAGTTTTGGAGATTTAAACATAATTGGAAAGGTGACGGACCAATTGATAAAATTATACCTATTTGGAGAAATAAAGGGGATGTTACTGATATTAATGAAGGTAGAGATTTAATTCTTATATTACAAGCAGTTCCATTACCAGGTGGTAGAGGTGAGTATACTACAGTATCTTCTGTGATGTATGAAGACCCAGGAACCCTATCGACAGACCCAGCTCAAGCGAAAGATTGGACTTCAGATGAAAGAACATGGAAAGATGTATATTCTCAAAAACCAGTTGAATACTTAGAGGCTATATCTAAAGGGTTAGACCCAGTTTGGGATAGTGAATTGAAAAAATACACATACGACGACCCAAACGCTAAAACAAATAGTACTGTAGATATGAGTTCAACAAGTACTTTGAAAGACCCACAAGCAAACCAGAAAGCGGACGAAGACTTACCATTTTAAATTTTAACAAATGGCATTAAAAAAAAGAAGTTTCGCGGACATTAAGAGTAAATTCTCTAAAAAAGCTAAATTTAAATCAGATAAATTTTTTGACCTAGGGCCGGAATTCCTTGACGCGACAGGAATACCTGGTCCAGCAATGGGTCATTTACAAATGTTTTTAGGACATTCAGATACTGGTAAAACTACAGCACTTATTAAATCAGCTGTTGATGCCCAGAAAAAAGGAATATTACCTGTAATAATGATAACCGAACAGAAATGGGGATTTAATTACGCAAAGTTACTGGGGTTTGATTGTGAAGAAGTGGTAGACGAAAGTACTGGTGAGGTAGACTGGGAGGGGTTCTTCCTATTCAACAACGACTTCGAATACATAGAACAAATTACAGATTATATAAATTCTTTATTAGACGCTCAAGAAAAAGGTGAGTTAGACTACGACTTATTATTCTTATGGGATTCAGTAGGTTCTATACCGTGTAAAATGACTTATGATGGTAAGGGTGGTAAAATGCATAACGCAGCTACCTTAGCTGATAAGATTGGCATGGGAATTAACCAAAGAATAGGAAAATCTAGAAGAGAAGATTCAAAACATACAAACACACTAGTGGTGGTAAACCAACCCTGGGTAGAACTACCAGACAATCCTTTTGGCCAACCAAAGATTAAAGCAAAGGGTGGAGAAGCTTTATGGTTAAATTCTACATTGGTTTTTAGATTTGGAAACCAAAAAAATGCTGGCACAACAAACATTTCAGCAGTTAAAGAAAAAAGAAAGGTTAAATTTGCAACAAGAACTAAGATAACTATTATGAAAAACCATGTTAATGGTTTGGGGTACGAAGATGGTAAAATCTTAATAACACCACACGGATTTTTGGCGGGTAAAGAACCCTCTGAAGAAAAAAAATCAATAGAAAATTATAAACAAGAACACGCTACCTTTTGGTCCGAACAATTAGGTATTGGTGGTGAGTTCGACACTAAAGAAGATAAAGAAAATGGGTGAAATAAAAATAGGGGATAAAGTTAAAGTACACTATGTAGGTACTTTTAAAGACGGTACTGAATTCGATAGTTCAGTAAAAAGAGAAACACCACTAGACTTAGTTATAGGTGAGGGTAAAGTGTTATTAGAATTTGAAAATACTATCAGAACTATGTCTGTTGGTGATAAGAAAAAAGTACACATCCCTTGTGAAAAAGCTTATGGTGAGGTTATTAAAGAAGCGATAACAAAAGCACCTAGAAATGAATTTCCTGAAGATTTTAGATTTATAATTGATGAAAGAATAAAGGGTGATACAAAAAGTGGTAAACCCGCAACTGCTGTAATATTAGAAGTCACTAGAACAGAGGTTACGTTGGATATGAATCACCCATTAGCTGGTAAAGATTTAAATTTTGAGATTGAACTTC
>TARA_R110000823_G_scaffold21611_2_pt1 | contig 31280 bp, 20 predicted proteins | sample TARA_R110000823 | Tara Oceans TARA_R110000823 (sample SAMEA4397722) | marine metagenome | biome: Polar Biome; feature: [DCM] deep chlorophyll maximum layer (ENVO:01000326); material: water (ENVO:00002006), including particulate matter (ENVO:01000060) such as... | depth 20 m | reverse complement strand
ACCGCCACCACGACCAACTGCTCTGTTAGGGAAATCATCAATTCCAATTGATTGAACAACACCAGTACCACCAGATTCTGAAGTTACTGTATCGCCTACTTTAAATCCTTGACCGTTCTTAAGGTTACGAACTCGAATTGTTCTTGAAGTATTAACATCACCAGGAGCAATTCCTTTGAGTGCATCTAAAGAATCATCCCATGACATGAAACCAATTCCGCCTGATGAGAATCTAATTTCATCATCAAGTTTCCATAAAGTAAATGCAGGGTCAGCAACGTTACCTGTAATATTGGTATCAAGTACAAATGTTTGACCAAGGTCAGCAAGAGTACCTTTTGTATTATAAGGATTAAGAGGTGGTTCAACATCTTGTCTTAGGAAGTTAGATAACTGAGTACTATCTCTTAAGTAAGGTGAACGTAATAGCTTGGCACCAGGTCGATAAGCAATTGCGAATCCACCTTCTGGGAAGTCAAAGTTATCAACTTTAAAGTTCTGATAACCAAATCCTTGAACGTAACAACCGGATCCAACAAGAATACCGTTATTGTTTTCGTACCCAGGCAACATTTCAATAACCGTTGCGTACTGACCTGCAGTTGAAGTCATTGAACAGTCATCAGGCAACATCAAGTTACCTTTTATATAATAAGTACCAGGACCTACAGAGATATGTACTGCGGCATTAATTGCGTTACGATTTAATTCACCACCAGCTTTTTCCAAACAAAGCTCAAAGGCTCGTTCCAAAGTCCGTACAGGTGCTAACATTGTTCCTTGATTGTCATCACTACCTGAACCCGCGTCAGCGTGAACTTTAAGTGCTTGTGCAGTTGACTTAGAAACTTCATCAAACAATTGCTTATATGAAATCTGTTCGGTATCACCTGTCTTTTCGTTACGAATGGCGAAGTATGATTCTTCTACCATCGGAGCTTCGAATTCTTTCGTAAGATCCATATCAAAGTCAGCTAATCTTGACCTATCAATTACACCACCAGTGAATGTTGATTGCTCAATCCCACCATTTTCAAACGAGGAGTTGTTAGCAGCCATTCCATCAGCAGATGAACTACGGATTGTCATATTCGTTGATACGACATTATCCATAGAACCGGTAAAGGTACTATCTATAATAATACTATCAGAAATTGTAGAATCATCAATAGTTGAATTCGTTAGGACAACATTGTTTCCTGTACCATCATTGAAAGATGAATCAGTAATAGCAATGTTATTAGCAGTTGAATCTGTAATCGCACCATTAGCAAAAGTAGAAGTAATAATTGTTGCGTTAGTGATATCACCATCTGTATAAGTGGCATTAGTAATATCAGTCTGATCCATCGTACCGCCGACGATATCAGAATTATTAATTGTTCCGTCGTTAAAGGTAGATACTGAAATTAGAAGGTTGTTAGCAGTACTATCAAGAAGCGATCCATCCTTAAAGGATGAGAACGTCATTGTGATATTGTTTGCTGTACTATCGGTGATTACTGAATCATCAATAGTTGAATTAACTAATGATACATTGTTACCTGTGCCATCATTAAATTCGGAATTTGTTATGATACTAGTATCAATCGTCGAATCTGCAATAGCAAAGTTATTAGCAGTTCCGTCAAACAAAGTAGTATTTGTAAAGACGTTATTATTACCTGTACCATCAGAGAAATCTGAAAAGGTCATTGTAATATTATTTGCTGTATTATTTTCTAGGTGACCTAGGTTAAAGGTCGAATAAGTTATTACGATGTTATTGGCATCGGAATTTGTAATTACAGTATCGTCAATAGAACCACGTCGGAAAATCGTATCTTCAATTTCAGAATTATCTATTTCTACATTATCTAAACGCGAGTCCGACATGACCACGCCGGAGATAGTTCCACCGGTGATCTTGATTCTAGAAAAGATTTCATATTGAATCGCTTCAACTAATTCTTTTCTTGTAATGTTACTAGTACCATCGTCACCTTGGACAAGGTTAACAATAACGAACAGATCTTCTGTACGTGTATTGCCGCCAGTAATCGGAGGTAGTTCTGAAATTTTTGCCATCTTTAGTCTATTCCTTGTGGTATTACCTTATTATTTATAAGACCAATCTTTAATTGCTTTCGTTATTAAGCTTGTTTTCTAAAACATTTACCTTTTCACTCAATTCTTTAACTGCGTTAATTAATAACGGCACAAGTTGTTGATACCTAACTGCTTTATAAGTATCATCTTCCATTTCAATATCATAAACCACTTCAGGACAAATCTCTTCGATCTCTTGCGCAATAACACCAGGCAGTGTATCTTGCGGTCTGTTTTTATAATTAAACGTATATGTTTTTATTTGTTCTAATGTTTCCAATCCTTTATCGAGAGGAACAATGTTTTCTTTTAATCTTCTATCAGAGAATCCACCGTTTGATGTAATGTCACCAGCAAATATTGCACTACCTGTTGCTCCATTTATCTCGACCTTTTTAACACCGGCTGGAGTTTTCAGTTCTAATATACCAGAAGATGTTTTATAATCAAACGTTTTTGTAGTTCCGGTATAAGCGTACAGATTACCAAACAGATATAAGTCACTACTAACATTTAGATTTGCGGCAAATTCAACCTTCGTAGAATATGTTCCACTTTCTACTATACCAATTCTTAAATATGGTGTTCCTGAACCAGATGCACCTGCACCGTCCATATAGGCATAGTTGTTTGCATCTCTATAACTACCTACAGCAATAAACTTATTACCTGTATATGTATCTAGTTCACCTTGACCATCAAAAGAAATAACACCAGCTGCTGAAAGGTTAATACCGTCTCCGCCACTTAAGGCAGCAACTGTTCTTGCATCGGTATGATAAAGATTTGTTGTACCTTCTGATATATCGTCAGTACTTAATCCACCCCCGCCTGCACCAATTGTTAAAGTACCTACTGTAAGGTTTTCCGCAATGACCATATTAGGAACAGATAATGTACCTGCTGGTGATAATGAAAACTTATTAGGAGCAACACCTGTATTAATAATAAAGTTGCCTGGGTTAGAATTTTCTAAACCAATATCCCAACTTAATGATCCATCGGTATATCTTGTTTGACCACCCGTACCTGCATATAAGAATGTTGCTGTCGTTGCTGAAGTACCTGTAATAGTTACTGGGCTTTGGAAAGCAATTGTTCCACCACCTGATACAGCACCAATCGTATCTGTACTAAGTAAAGTACTCGCTACTAAATTTGTTGCAGTAAATGAACCTGTTAATATAGCATCACCGTTTGTAGTTTCAGGACTTGCGGTAGACGCAGTCATTACGTTGGTTGCTAGCGCAGTTACCAAGTCATTGGTTTTAGTAAACCAATTCTCAAAGGTTTGCGACGTTGTTATGTTACCTATATTCTGGGCCATTTATCTCTCTTCCAATTTTTCAATACGTTCATAAATATCAATTATACTTCTTTTGATATCTAACAAATCTGTTTGTATTCTATCAACCTTACGATAAAAGTTCCGTTCTACTTTATATTTATTGAGCGCGGCCGCGTCAGTATTAAGTATTGCGCCAGTTTGTAAGTCTCGGTTGATAGTAGTAGTTGACATGATTCAAATCCTAGGTTAATGCGATGCCGCGATAATCTTTTAGTGTCGGGGCATTGTGAATGTTAGGAGACAACATGTCGATACGGATTTGGAATCTCTTAAATCCTTCAAATGCTCCACCTTGACTGGTGTATGCAAATGGCGAAGATTGTAGTCCACCTGTTTTATCGCTATCTTTAATTTTAAACTTGAACTCTCGATAGTCATTAATATTAGCAACTGTTGAATAAGCTCCAACACCTTCAAATAATTCCATCTCGGACCAAGCTAAGTTATCGAACTCATCAAAGTCATATCCATTCTGTGCTTTAATATAAATCTTAATATCTGTCCCAGCAGGACGATAAGCAGATACTGTTAATTGGAAATCTTCTGCATCAAGATCTTCTGCCAATTCAATCTTCTTACTAATATATTTAGATGTTGTATCGGCAACGTCAGTAATCTTATATTGATATGCAATAAGTTTGGATGCTTCAATATCAATAAACGGAGTAGATGTTAAGTTGCTTCCATTCTCCATTGCGATATTTAACGTAAACGATTTTGCTCCATTTGGATCATTAGATTTACTATAAAGAATAACACCTTTTTCTGTGAAGTAGTTATTATCGTTAAACTGCATTGGCTTAGCGTAAGTAACATTAACATCAGCAGGAGGAACAAACGTACCCGTTAATTTCGTTCTTGAAGAATTATCGTTTGCCTTCATAATCATCGGTTGAATATAACTTAGGTTAATATTATTAATAGATGCGATGTTAGCAGTTGATCCACTATCCAATCCTCTAATTACTTCGATTACATTCGAGGAATTTAAACGTGAGGTTGAGAATAGCTTTGAACTTGTTGTCGAGGAATTAACCAAATGACATTCAAAAGGATTCCTTGCTACATCATACATATCCAATTCACCAACAACGACAGGCATGTGAGTTATTGAACTAGATAATGAAGTAGGTGTTTCTAATATCAATGTGCTTGCGTTAGTGACAGATGCAATCTTATGTATTTCAATCGTTGCACCAATCAATTTAATATATTCACCAGCCGAGTAGTTGTCTGATAACAATGCAGCACCGGTAATATTCTTTCCACTAGCAGATGCAGCATTTTGTGCAGGATCTGTTAAAGCAAATTCTTGATAGATTAATTCACCAGGTGTAAATCTTCCTGTGACATTACTTAATGATAAGAATTCGTGGTTGTTATTTGTTAACCTAACTACACCTTCCGAAGTATTAAAGTTATGTCTTCTTAAAGTAAATTTAATATCTTCGTCTTGATATGATTTCCAAGCAGAGTTATTCGTTGAGGTAAATAGAACACCGTCACCCCAATCCTGAGTAATAGCAGAACCTTTTGTTGCACCAGGTGTTAAATCAATTCCACCAACCTTAGAAGTAAACACAAGGTAATTAGGATCTGATGCATCAGGTTGAACTACAACCGAATATTCTTTTTCTATATCTAATCGAACAGGTGCTTCAAAAGTAAATGTTGTTGCCGCGGAAGCATCATCAGATACATTAACCTGTGCAGGCAATTTATGAACCGCCGAGAAAGGTAATATTTGATTCGTTGGATAACCGTTAACCACTTCTCTTATTTGAACAGTAACACCATTCAATGCAGCGTCAGTGTTTGAACCCGATGCAGTATTAGATGGTTTACGTTTAAAGAATACGTCAATATCAGATAAGAATACTGAATTAGAACCTGCACCCATACCTTTCTTAATAAAGAATGTTTGTGCAAGTGGATCTCTACCTCGAATACGTCGAGCAACGTTTCTTGTTGTTACTATTGTATTTACATCGAAGTTTGGAGCTCTTGTTGACGTTGTTAAACTTGATTTCTCAACGCTGAAGTTATATGCTCGATATGTAACGAATCCTTTACTTGTTGAAGCGGAGTCAATACTTGCATATTGATTTACGTCAGCAATTTCTAATACTCTATCACCTACATAGAATGTTTCGGCAGGCAAGTGGAATACAGCTTTCAGTACACCGTTTGCATCTGTTAGAACTGAAGCACCTTTAACTCCGTACCTTCCTACTTCGCCAACACTGTTAGCAGTAGGTGAACCGGCCAATACATGTGCATCAACATTCACGCCATCAAAGTAGAAGTAATGTCTTTGACTAGGTCTTAATCCTGACATATAAACTTTGATATCTCTCGATGCCATATAAGGTTGGAATCTAAAGTCAGAAACAAATTCACCAACGAACGAATTAGTTGTTGTTGAACTGTCTATACTGATTTCGCTTGCTCTTGTTGTGATAGCTGTTGTTTCTATTCCTGCACCACGTCTTCCATCTGCCGCAAAGTTTGTAACCTGAGAAGTATCGGTCATAGGTAAGAAATCTTGAATTGAATCAATGAATTCTTGGAACGGAGTGGTTAAATCAATATCAATAGAAGCAGGATTAACTGTTGTATCATAAGCAGCATCGTAAGGTGGAGATATAACACCATCACCAACGAACTTATAAAAGTTACTTACACAGTTTCTAAAGTTAGATGCGTAAGGTTGATTAATAATACTAACGTTTGAATTTCTTCCGAGCGTTGCCACCTTAGCGTCATCAGTCGATGGGAATACTGAAGAACCTGTTGCTGAATCATAAGTAAGATCTAAGGCAAACGTTTTTAACGAAGGAGTTAATATCTTTCTGTTAAACGGTATAGAAGCGTTAAATTGCGGATGCGATATTTCTGATAACTGTAAATTGTTAAAAGGATCAACAACGAAACCATTCTTAAATCTATTTAAACCGTTCTCATCACGAACAATCATATTAGATGTTTCGGATTCTAATTGATTCAATGAGATATAATATGCCATGTTATCAATCTTCTTCTCTAAGGAATGAAGATCTTTCATTGTGTAATTCTTAATGCCAGTTGCTCTTGGCTTAATGGCATATCCACTCTTACGGAGAATATCAGCTTGCTTCTTAGACAATGCAGGGAAAGTTGGAATCTCAACATTTGCGATTGCTAATTGATCTGTTTCAAGTCGTGGTGGAGCTGGGTTCTTTTGCTCTTCACCTTTAATCAAAATAATATCACCATAAGAATCAACAGCAACTGTGTCAATTCTTGCTAGGTAATGTTCTAAATCTGTTTGTAATGATTGTTGTGCAGCAGGTACTAATGGACTAGGAAGACCGTTAAATGCGACAGGTTGTGTTCCGACAGTTGTTGTAATTGTCGGTGCCTGTGCAGGAATCGTTGCCGTATAGTTTGCGCCACCAATAATATTAACGACAGCTCTAAAGTCGAAACAATCTCTTAAGTTATATACTTGACCTGATTCAGATGTATAAGAAGGAATCTCGTATCTTTCTAAAGTATTAGGATAACTGTTAATCGTAAAGAAGAAATTACCTGTGGACGTATTTACCTGAAAGCATTTCATTTTTGTAACGATAACGCCGGCAGGTGGTTTAGGACGACCTTCAATATATTCTATATAAGATATATCATAATAGGTATCTTTCTGATTTGTTTTTAATCTAAAGCTGTTTGTCCAATCCTCATTACCACCCCCAGGTGCCGTTCCTTCAGTAATAATTGAAGTAATAGCAAATACATCTGGGAAACCTAAACAGTACTTAGTCTGTGAAGGCGTGTAATTTGATTTAATGTTAGGTTCTTTAACAATTTTATTATAAGGATCTACGCCACCTGAAGAACCAACAAGTCTTTTATTGTAAAATACTTCTACTGAACCAGTTACACCTGAATCAATAACAATGTTAAGTTGTGAATTGTTTAAAGCAGTAGTTCTACTTATAACAGGATGCTGTGTTCCGGCAAGGTTAACTAGTATTTCTGTAATCTCGTTTGAACAATTATAGTCTTCACCAGGATTTGCATTAAGAGTAATTGTACCTGCTGTACAAGTTGCCGAAACCTGAGCTCTTACGGGAATGTACGTATTTGATGTTGCGAATAATCCATCAACACCAGTATCAAAGATTAATGCCTTTCTTCCTGCTTCATGAATAATTGGTGCACCGAAACCAGTAATTTTAACAGGTACGTCACCAGATCCATTATTAATATCATTTAACTTCGCGACACTACTGAGTGCTTGTGCGCCTGTGTATCCTGCATGATGAATATAAACTCTCGAAGGAGTCATATTTAAAACTGCAAGAGCACCTGCCGATTGACTGGCTGCATTAAGAACATTTGATTTTTGTGTAATACTAAGATTTAAATAACCACGGCTTGCAGATGATTGATCTATTTCTAAATAGTTTCCATATTCCATAGAAACATTTTGATTATTAATTGTATCAGTTGACGCGATTTGGTCAATTGTAAATGACCGCTCACCAGAATTCTCAACTCGATAGCCTTTCACATATGCAGTACCTTGTCCTACGACAACTTGTACTTCACTGTTCGCTGCACCAGAAGGAATACGATCGTCTGTACTTAATGGGAATGATTCAAGAATATAGTTTCCTGATTCTTCATGAGTACGGCGAGCCATCTCTTCGCCCAATACGTTATATTGTGATACATCACGAATCGTAATTGGATTACCATTCTGATAACGAACCAATGCAAAGAAGTCAGAATCCGCGGTAGCAGCTGATGTTTCTAATACTGTTAATGTTGGAACAAGTTTTAATCTATCTGCACCTGGTGCGTTTTCATTCCTAGAACCGTTTGCGTTATCATATAAACTTGCATCTTGAATTGCGCCGATGGTATCTTCTTTAACTAAATAACCAACCGATTTGTCATCAGGAGATTGACTGTATTTTTCAACAACTAATCTTTGTTCTGCTGTGAATATGAAATGGCCTTTCTGGAATATAATACCAGGAGCAGCTTCGATACCGAATGCTTGACCAACTGCAGGAGTGGCACCGCCACCGTAAACAGCAAGTCCTTGACTTATGACAGTATCAACAGTTAATGCTTCGGTAGATGTTCCACGCAGGAATTTGTACCTTGTAACAATTAAGGATTCACCGGCTTGGAATTGAGTCTGTCCTAAAGCACCAATATTTAAATAGTTAATAAAGAAAGTATTTAGATTAGGTGGTCTTGTTTGAAAACCTGTGCTTGATTGTACAATTTCTGCTTTAAGCTGAGTTGATTGACCTTTGACTTCGTAAACATAATCAAGTTCAACTTCTTGACCTTGCAGTGTTTCAACTGCAGGACCACTTATATACGCTTCGGCATTAAAGTTTGTTGGACCTTGATTTAATTTTACGAATTGAAGATCATCAAGTTCTGTAAAGTTACAGCCTTTTACAATTGATCCTTCCTTGAATACATTGTCACCAAACGACTCTACTTGATTTTGAAGTATGCTCTGGAGTTGTGTAAGTTCCCTTGCCTGTATAGCGAACCCAGGCTTGAACATAACTCGATAGAACTGCTTTTCGGCATCGTAGTCATCGAAGTACGGCGCTTGGTTTAAATTTTTATTGATAGGCATGTTTGCTTACGTTCCTTAAAATTCCAGTACAAATTTAAATTCTTCTCTTGAGAGGTCTGTTCTTACTAATGGGAAGAAGTCTTCCATGAAGTATACCTCGCCTGTTCTTTGAATATAATCTGAATACACTACATTATCTGCTATAGGATTATTTATTGTTATTCGCTGACCATTGTTTGATGTAATTGCTAAAGTTGGGTCAAATGACGTATCTCCATTGCCAATTAACTTATTATTTCTATATGGTCCGATATATTCTGCTAAAAATATTGTATTTGATGTTGCATCAATCTCATGTATCTGAGCCGTAAACACAATATCGTTATTTACGTCAACTTGCGTGATTACACTATTTGCATTTAGTTTTGCATAATCATCTGTTGTGATAGCGATTCTATTATCAAATATGTCAGGATCTACGGCAGTGTTTGCTTGCCCGCTTCTCCAAGTTTCACCAACGTCAGCAGTTCTAAAAGTTGGACTTCTTACAATACCAATACATCCATAAGTATTTGTAAATCCAATCTTTGTATTATCCTCTGCTGTAATATAAGCATACATTGAGAAGTGCTTACATTTCATTTCATCTATTAAATTATAATTGTGGCCACCGTTGGGTTCAAGGATTGGTCGTACCGTTGCTCTTACGTCAGTAGAAGTACTAAGCTCAGGATTAAAATCAACCGCAGGATCAATAACAGTGGCATATGCATTGTTATATCCTGAACCTTTATTTAATAGGATTATTTTATTTATTGATGAACCGACAAGTTCAGGAATTGCGACTGCTCCAATTCCATCACCAACAACTTCAACTCTTGGGAATATTTTAATATTTGCATTTTGTTTTGCTCCACTAACAAAGAAGTCAGTTACAGCTTCCCATGATCCACCTGAAGTCCATGCGGTAAAGCCTGCACCATTAAGAGGAGTAACTAAGTTTGCAGTTGTCTTTAACGCAAACGTATCGGAATCTAAAACATCAGCATAATAAACAGGAGTACCGGTTGCCAAGTCAATATTCAACTCTATCATACCACCAACATCATTAAATGTAATAGGTTGACCATCAACTAACCCGTGATCAGTGTCTGTAATGACAACTGGACTTGCCGTAGTGGCACCTTCAACAATACCACGAGTTGGATTTGCTATTTCACCACCTACTCGTATTTCAACTTTACCTGTTATATCATTTGGTTTATAATATTCAATTTTGAAGAGATTCGTAACACTTGAACTTTGATTCGTTACGTATAGGTATTGTCCTACATAGTAACTAGGTATTGAACTCCAATCTTGTTCACGCGGATCAATTTGTAATCCAACAGTCCCGTGTATATTATATCCAGAAGTTCTTCCATATACTTGTTCAACTAATCCAGTCTTTTCGTAATAACCCTGGTTTGAATCTGCGTTGGTAACTTGGATCTCAGAAATACCACCTCCGCGCACCTCAGCAGGCTCAACAACAGTTGTAGGATCAATTGGAATATAACCTAATGCATTCCATCCTTCAAATTGTAATGTAGTGAGACGATACATATATTTCCATACGTAACCATCAGCAGTTTCATAAATTTGATTTAAGTTAGCAGCATCAAACGTTGGTGGAGACTCAGCAGAACCTCTTTCATTATTATTTAAGCATTTATAGATTCTATAATCGCCAGTGTCATTGTCGTTAGGACCGACAACAGCATAAAATTTTGTTTGATCTAGATCGGTAACATCATCATACTCTTCATATACTACACCTCTTTGCCAAGGGTAATACTTAATCATGAAGTTGATGTCTTTCTGATTTATCTTTTTCGCAAATAAAGATTTTTCCAAAAATTCGTTTTGTGAAGAAGCCGAATCAACTGGAGTTAATCCACCGATACTAGACACAAACATATAATAGTCTTCATTTGCCTTTGCATCAGCAATGAATAACTTATTTACGTCTTGATTAAAATTGTTAGTTAAGATTTCAGGCATTGTTCCACTTTCACTCTATATTTTAGTTTATTTATTACGAACAACCTAGACACTGAAAGAAACCTTCGGTCGAGGCCAGGCTCTCCCAGAAATAGGCCTTCTTCCTTCGCTTGTCTGTTCTGATCCACCAGCGATGTATTTACCGCTACCCATTCTTATACCCCAAGGTATATGTACTCTTAATGGAGGAGTTCCACATAGTTCAGTCAATTCCGATCCACCATTCAGATAATTATTATCTTTAAGTCTATTTACTTCGTTAGCGTTATATAATTTCGCTGAACCATAATCGCCTGCTGTTACAATATTAGAAAAGTCAAATAGATCTTCTCCAATTAAATTTGCTTTAGCATGTTTTTTCATTAAAGCTTTTAGTTCTGCTATGCTTGGATATACTCCTCTTTGAGTAAAATACCAATCTAAGAATACAATTGCACAAGACGCGGCGACAGGAGCAGCACAACTTGTTCCACCAAAGAAACCCCATTTGCCATCCGCATAAGTAGTTCCGTTACCACTGCTTATCCAAGTGTTATCGCCATAGGCTGCAAAATCAATCATCGGTCCTCTTGTACTGTAATCATCCATTAACCTATTTACATCATCTTGTTGACATGCAGCAATTGTAAACTGATTTGCACCACCTTCAATTTCAGTTCGTAAAGGATAAAAAGATTGTGCAATATTTACAACATTCGTTGTGAACTGATTTCTACCTTGACTATCTAATGTATTAATTACGCCATCGGCACCAGTGCCTACAATGATTTTATTATCCCATCTTGCATCTTCAGGATCTACGGCGATGCCAGTATCATTACCTGCAGCCTTGAAATGATAAATTCCATTATAGCTATTAAACTGTGTCATGATCGTATCATAGAAAGATTGTCTTGTTTCTTCATTAACTGAAATACACCAATAGTCCTGTCCATCTGTAGGATCTTGAACAACTCTTGGAATAAACATATTATCAGTAAATGGTGTTAAGTCAGTACCCCAAGAATTTCCTACAGGTCTATTAATAACTGTGTTTATTCCAGTGTCAGGATTAAATACATCTAATGCTTGAATATGATCACAACGATACATTCTTTGGTGGTTGCTATTATATCCCCATGAACCTGTGACGACGGTTGCATTACGAACACCAGTCGCAGGATTTACAGGTTTTGAAATATGCCATTGAAGCACGCCATAATATGCAGCGGTAACTCCATCCGATAAGTAAATAACTCTTAATGAAGAATTCTTACCCCAACTACAAAATTTACCACCTGCTGCACTAAGTACACCAATTGCATGAGAAGAAAACTTGTCATTAGGATTTGTGATTTGATTATTTCTATCATCGTTTAAACTTGAAGAAACAGATGACCAATCCATAGGTATAAATCTTGGTGTGCTTGGATCATTTAATTCTGCAAAATCTACATGATTAATATGATTGGCATACGCAGAGTTAGGAGTACCTGCTTCTATCGCAACAATATCTACATAATCACCAGCAAAGTTTTGTTTCACTGTATCGGTAAAACGGTATTCAGGATCTTGGGCCCATCCAAAAGGTGGAGTACCATTAGGAGCTGCAAACTCACTTGTGAAAAACATATTTAAACCAGTTGATGTTGCGCCAACAGTTGATGGTGCACCACTTGGAATATATCTTGTGCGATATGTTACTGTACCACTTTCGTATTTTGGTGTTGTTGTAGGATAGGCCATATCAATTGGTGTTTTCTCTACTCTACATTCTTGAACTTTACCACTTGATATAATTGTTTCTGCTTCTTCCTCAGTTAACTTCATAGTTATCAAGCCATCAAATAGATCTGGGTTAATTTTTAACTCCATTCCGCTTGCTTCGTTTTCCAGGAGGTCCAATTCAGGAACACCCGGTAGCATAACTATGTTGTAAAGTTTCTTAGACATTTATTAGCTCTCTAGTTTAAGTGCTGCGATTGTAACTGTTACTGTACCTGTAGATCCTGAGTTATTTTGTATTGCTACAGGAACTTCTGTTTCTGAATTATCAAGCCAACCCATAATAGATGGCGTAATTTTAAATTCAGTATTACCTGCACCTGTTGAAATAAATTCAGCAATAACACCTGATCCATCTGCTGGGTCTGTTCCTTGCGTTCTACTTGCATCTGCTGTTCTTGCTGTTGTATCAGAATATATTCTTACCCAACATTGCTTATCTACGGTAACTTTTTGTAATGCGAATGATTTGCCTAAAGTAGAATATGTAACACTACTTGATGCTCCGTTAATAATAGAAGATGTAGTTTCTGCTTCCGATACTCTCGATGCACCTGCTCCACCTGCAGAAGGATCAGCAATTATAATATCACCGATCATCGATGCGTGGGCAGTACAGATATACTTATATGTACCACTTATAGATCCTGGAACTTTCCAATATAATGTACCACTTGTTTTTCCTTGAGCACTTGAACCAGTTGTTCTTGTACCGTCAGTAGCAATATGGATAAGACCTGTACCGTATGCAGTACTTGCGTCTGAACGAATTTCAAACGGATGAGAAGCAGTAACACCTGTTAAATCAAATGCGATTGTTTCGCCTGCGTTAACATATAGCGATGGATTATCAGTTGTCCCATGAATATCAGAACGATATGCAGATGAACCATTAGGTGTCATTACATGAACTGACGTAGCAGGAACTGCAATATCATGTACATCTAAATCAGCAAGAGCAATTTCAGTTAATGCAGCGAAGGTTGAAGAACCACCACCTGATTGTGCGACCCAATCAAAATCAGATCCATCCCAACTCAATACTTCGTTAGTTGAAGCAGTACTAACATTTAAATGAGTATCAACTGCAGCGTTATTATAATCAGCAGACAGTACACCATTAGAAGCAGTAATTCCAGTACCTGTAATCGCCGCAACAAAATCGGCAATAGTTTCTTTCTTACTTGCTCCTGAATCGTCGGCGTCAATAAATGCAATACTATCGGTTACCTGATTTATAACACCAGAACTTAAACCGTTAAGATCAGTACCTCCACCACCTCCGCCGCCACCTGAGCTATTAATTGTAATAGTTTTTGCTGATGCGTCTGCCGCGAGTGTTACATTAGTACCTGCGACGATCGAAAATGCATCAGTTGCAGTACCTGCGTCAACATTAACTCCACCAACAGTAACTCTTGTGAAAGTATTTTGATCTGCGGGTTGAGCAATCCAATCGTAATCCGAACCATCCCAACTCAGTACTTCACCGCTTGATCCTGTGCTTGTATTTAAATGAGTATCCACATTAGCGTTAGTATATGCACTACCGCTACCACCTTCAACCCAACTGTAAGAACCGTTTGCACTTGTTCCGAGAACGTATCCATCAACTTCACTATTTAATATATTGGCCGAATATACAAACGTGTTAAGTGGATCAACGTAATTAAGAACGGCTCCACCTGAAGTATCTGTTAATACTTTATTCCAATTAGCGTGAGCGTAATACAATGCGCCTGTGTCGTGAGCATGTCCAATTGAACCATGATAGGTCGATGCGCTGACTGCTTGAAGCAGTGCTTCCGTATCGTATAAGAATGATACTTTATTTGGTTTACCCAATAAATCTAAAGCACCGTTGTTGTCAAATAAATCTATTGGATTATTTGCATTACCCAGTGCTAGGTATACTTCCGTAAAGTTATCGTTTGCTTTATCAAAAGCATTACGTAACGGATCACCCGTCCCGTCATTAGCAGATGCTCCGATATTAATTATTTGCTTGGCCATAGCGTTTCTTTCCTAATTTATCTTTAATTAAATATTTATTGTTAATAATTCGTGTCGAAGTTACTTTCGAAGTATTTCGTTACCAATCTTCTCATATCCGGGGATACTACGTGTGCTACATTATCTCGTAACCATACTACATTACCGTATGGACTTATTCTACTTGCGGTTCCATATACATATCCGCCTGTTAATTGTGACCCAGTATATCCTGTTGCTTGTGCGAATCTAAACGAAGAATCATTAGCGCTTAAGAATGTTGGACTGTTTGCTATACTATTAGATCCACCCCCAACATAAGGAACAACATAATCAACCATACCGTTCATTTGTAGTATCTTTCTTTGAGGTATTGGATTTCTAAACTGATCGTATCCATCATTAGGATAAGAATCACCTGTTTCAAATTCGTTAGAAGGATACCAGAATCTGCTGTCTCTATATTGATCTCTATTCGTTTGTGATATTAAACAAGCAACCACGTCAACACTCAGATCTCTTATTTCAATTGCTGCTCTTAATGCAAGTGCACCACCGTTAGAAACACCAAGAATACGAAGCTTCTCTGGATCAACATTATTATATAGTTTTAACTTGGCAAGCATTTCAGTAAGCATTTGAATATCAGGACCGTTACTGATTTCCATGGAAGTGTTCCATGTATTAGTAAATCCTTGAATACCAATTAATATATGTCCAGTTAAATCGTCTTTCCAATCTTCAACCATTGCGGCGCCTGTACCACCGCTACCATGTAATAGAATCGCGACTGGGTAAGGAGCTGTTCCTGTAGTTGGCATTCCAATAGTAACTTCATAATCATGGAATCCTTGCTCCCATTGCTTCGTGATAGTTAAATCACCGGCTGAAGCTTCAACCATTGTCAATCCGCCAGTTCCTCCAGGTATATGGTCAGCAGCAACAAATGTACTGTCCGCAGTAAAGTTAGTAATAGAAGCTCTTAGATTTTCAATGTCCGCAATATCGAATGGAGATCCTATACCTTGGTCGTTGAATCTTCTGAGGAACCGTTGTTTAATTGTTCCACCTACATAAGCTTTAAATATAAAGTCGCCAAATAGTTTTGAACCGGCGAGGTGAACATTTTCTTTTAATAACTTTTCATATTCTTGTAAAGGTAATGAAGATTTAATCTGATATGAATACTCTTGATAGAAATCACTATCCTGTATTCTCATTCCTGAGTCAACATATTCTTGATCGTATACGTTAATCGTTTTATCTAATTCCCATACAACAAGTTCTTGATCATTATACCAGAATTGCTGTTTCATCGATGGGACGACAATATTATTCCATCTTTCTGTAATTGATGCGGCTGCAGTTTTACTTCTTAACTGTGTCATCCATATAGAAGTGGCTGAGGAGATTGCTAAACCTTGCTTGCTTAAATCATATATTGCGAATCCATCAGAAGCAATACTACTCAACCAACTTTCAACTGAGCCATTCAGCGCAGGAAAAGTATCAACTGGATTAGCTCCGGCGACAATCCTGAGAATCACTATAGCCATAATATCCGAAGGAAGATTCGTTGTGGTTTGTGTTACACCATTTTGTTTCCAACCGCTTAGGTGCGAATTCTGTCCTGCCCAATATCCACTAGTAGTACCTTGTGTATCTGCTTCTATAAATCCTGATGCTTGAATGATACCATCTTCATCTCTTAATTCGCCTTTACCTGTAGCAAAGTTAAAGTTCTCAACATTGCCTAGTAAGGCTAAATCGTAACCAACATATCCAAATCCTGAATTAAGAATACTAACTTCTTTGACTTTACCGACTGCAAACTCTGTCGTTGATTGCATGATTGCATTATCACCAAACCTTTTTCCATCGAGATAATCATTTTCAATAACTGAAGTAATAAACTCACTTGTTGGCGAATTAACTAATCGTATATTTTCTGTACTGTTGAAGCCACTGTAATTAAATGGTACAACTTTAATATATCCATCTGATTGAGCAATGTCTTGAATCACACCAATGACTGAAGAATCAATACCTTGTATTCGATCTCCTATTGAGAAACTGCCTGCATCGCCTGCGTCAACAAAGTTTACAATTTGATTCTTACGGTCAAGATTTTTAATTAATGAATCTTGTGGCAGGGCAAATACATCGTTCACATAATCAGCACCTGGATTAACATTTGAAAACGCAGTAATGCGACCAATTGTTAAATCTTGAATATTAAAGGCTAGATTTAATGGCGTCGTTATAAGAACAGGCGATGCCGTTCCTGACATTGGAGTTACTGCGCCATAATCTGCTGCGTTTAATGTTATACTTAAATAAGGAGCAATTGGATCTGTAATAACAGAAGCAACAGATGTATCCGATAAAGAAGTAACCTTAACATCGTTAATGTCCAATGTATCTGCATACTGATCACCTGGTGAAGAGCTGTTGATTTGGGTTAATTGATTTTCGGCGAGTGCTAAATTAATTGTTAGTTGCGGTACAGGAGTAGATACAGGCGGGTTCCCAACGAGAATATTTGGCCTATTAGTTGTAACGGTCGTATTGTTTTGCATCACTTGAGTAGCGATCATTTTGAAACCAATAACGCTTTCGTTCTGACCTACAATTGTACCTGTATTGCCAAACTGATCTGAAATTGTTTCACCAATTATAAATGCTTGATTATAACCGTCTTCACCATTATCCAAAATAATAGATTGGTCAGAAACAATTAATCTGGTATTCTCAATAGTATAACCATAACCGCCGTCTTCTAATTTATATTTGATCTCGCCACTTGCTTCATTTGTAACTTTAGTAACAATTGCTTTACCTGCATATCCGTCTTTCTGCAAAACATCAAATATGTCACCAATTGATTTTCCTGTCTTTGCTTTTGGCTCGTCCGGATCAATAGTAAAGGCAGATAGAGAACCGTTAGTTTTACCGAATGAAACAACTTCACCGCCAACGTTACATAGAATATCTTCGTATTTTTTAAACGTACCTTGAATACCATCAAGATATATGATAGGAGTTTTAACACCGTTTAGAATAAAGAAGTTAACTGAACGAACCGACGCTTTTGCTTTTGTGACAGCACCTTCAATATTACGTGATAATAAATCGATGTATCCGTATTTCTTTCCATCGTTTGATGTGAATACATTATTGTTTGGAAACATTTGTAAGTAAACGCCTTGCTTCCATTCTGAATCTGAAATCTTTTGCATCTTTGCGGCAGGATATGATATTTCAATATCGAACTCTTGATAGAATATAGCAAAGAATAACTCAATACCTCGAGCCGTACCTTTTGCACGATACAAGTCAAGTATATTTTTAATAATAAATTTAATAAGATCTGCTTTAAGCGGAAGATCAGCAAGGAACTTTTTCTTAAAGAGAATAATCATACTCTCTAAAGTAGTATCAATATCGCGCGTTTCAAATAACCGTCTTGATTGATATATGTGCTGATTCTCTTGAGTCTCTGAGAACTTATAATAGTCCTCGACTAATTGAACAAGCTCAGGTCCATCTTCCCTGTAAATAGCCGGGAATTGCCGCTTGACAAAAAGCGATATGTTTTTTTCTATTTCACCCTGAGGCATAATTCTCTTCTCTTATTAATATGACGAGGTTGTACCTGCTGAACTAACTGATGACTTTGATCTTTCTTCAAGTTCCATTACAATCTTAACATCAGTGTCTCTTAATATAAACACTCTACCTTGCGGAGATTTAATGTCGTTATCAATTGTTTTTGCGGTTACTTTAATTGCTGAACCAGTAAATGCTTCTACTTTAAAGTTTGTTAACTTAACTTCGCCTTTAGTATAATCTACAGTACCTGCAGTAGGATTAATAATTTGTGGATTAACTACATCATCCGTTATAATCATAATGTTTCCATTACCATCGTCTTGGAAGAATACACAAGATCCATCAATATCGAACGGAGAAGATTTAACCGCAGGTTTAAAATTCGCAAAACCGTTTACTGCTTGATAATTATAAGGACGTACTAAACTTGTCTCGAATCTAAATGTTGGGTTCGTATTAAAGTTAAGAGGTGGTGAATATTCAATAATAGGAACAGCACTAATTTCATTACTTAATATACCACTATCCAATGCGTCAACAATTGCTGAAAGTTTAGATGATCTTAAAGTCCTATCAAACGCTTCGAGATTATCATCAGAATATTTTTGAATTGCAGCTCTTACAAGTGCTTCAATATCCGATGCTGATTTCTCTGTATTCTTTTTACTGTAATTAACGCTTACAGTCATATCGGCATAAACGAATTCTGTTTGTTTAAATATTGGTTCAATTCCTAATGGTGCTCTTTCTTTTAAATAACCAAGATATGAATTGGATAAAGTAGAGGATATAATTCTTGTATTATCATTAAGGAATACTGAAATAGCAACTCGACCAAATTGAGGTGGATCTAATTGTTCACCGCCATAAGCAGAGACTGCCGTAATCTCAGGGAATGCTTGTTGTAATAGTACTTCGTAATCTTTTGTAGTTACTGCTCGTTCTTGTACTTGTAATGATTTAGGAGCAAAGTATCGAATAGATTCCATTGATTCACGTTCTTGACCACCTGAGGCTGCTTGGACAACAGTTGCCGATACAACTCCATTTTCGCCAATAAACCCATTACCAAAAGTATTTGCTCCATTAGGTTCGGTTCCTGAACAGATTCTATAACGTACTCTTACATCTTCATATTCTTCAGGCTGTAAACCAAATTGATTCTTGCCAAAGTAAATAGAATACTTTTCATCAAGATATGGTTCAAGATAGAATACTTTGTCTGTTGGCTTAACACCGTAAATAGTATTAGCCCTTGAGAATATATTCTGATCGTCGGTTGCTTCTGCATCAACGAAGACAACAATTGAATCCGTATCTACTTCGTTGTTTGTAAGGAAGACTCTTAATACGCCATCAGCATCAACAATGAATCCTTCTTTTTGGAAACTTACTAACATTTCACCTTCAAACAGTTCAACGTTTTGTGCTACGTATTTACCTACTTCAGTTCTTCTTGCAGTATATGATTCATTCGTTACAAAGTTATACGATTCACCTTGATAGTTAGCAGACAAAGCAAAGTATTGTGGAATTGTGATAGTAGATTCAGTAGAGGTTGTATCAGTAATAAGTATATCAACGATAGCTTTAGCAGATTTACGAGATCTTGGAATATAGTTTAATTCTTTTGCATGAGAAACGATTGAGTTCTTGAGGACGGCGGAGTCAAGAAACATTTCGTTAAGTGCCATGTTCGTATAGAAGTTATTATTATAACTATTAAATGCAAGTACATCAAGTAAGGCAGACAGGTTTGACCCTTCAAAGTTATAATCCTTGAATTGTGTTTGCGTTTGAAGATATACCTTAAACTGATCTTTGATCGCATCAAAGTCTAATTCAGTAATTGGTGTTTTTGGATTTGCCATCTCTATCTATTCCTTTTTAATATAACATCTAACGAAATTGGTTGTTGTTCATTACGAATGAAGAAAGTAATTTTAACCACAACAGATCCTGCATCCAAATCGCCTGAAACATATACGTCTATTAAACTTGCCCGCGGTTCGTATGTTGTAATTGTAGATGTTACTCTATCTTTAATAAGTTTGAGTGTTCCCGGAGTTAAATTTTCAAATAACATATCACGAATATTACCACCCAGGTATGGTTGCATTGGTCTTTCACCACGATCCGTTAATATAAGATTCTTAATTGCATCTTTAACTGCAGTTTCATCTTTTTGTAATGCAATGTCTTTCGACACAGGACTAACACGAAGATCCTTATGGAAGTCCGCGTAAAGATTTGACTTTTTCTTTTTCGGCGATAAAAACTCTGCAATCGACATTTATAATATTTCTCTTAAATCTAAATGAATGAATTCATCATATTCTTTAATGTATTTAAAACCTGCTTTAAACGCATCTTCTAAAAACTTTGGAACGTCTGCCATATCTTTTTTGATATCTACAACCATTCCACTTAAATGGGAATTATCTTCAGCCCATTTTTGTTTTGTATTATAGGCTTTACTTACCCAACCGTTTGTTATGATAAGTTTACTTCCTGTTAATACCCTTAATCTTTTAAGGTATACTTTAACATCAAGGTCTACTCTTGTATATCCATATATACCAACACCTTCTTTTGCGTCGAAGTGGTTAGTTGATCCATCAGGACCCAAACCAATATCAGTATCCGCACCAGAAAATACGTTACCGCATCTTGGCAAGTCACGATAGTCTGCCGCGGTAATAGGAGCAATGTTTTGCGGTGGGTTGCCGGTGTTCGTAATTACATCTCCACCCGTAGCAGTCCATTGGCCTTCCAATCTATTTATTACCTCTCGCCTAGTTGTTGGAGAATACCGTATAGCGCCAGCACGTATTGCTGAAGATTCGTTGATTCTCGAGATGGTCTGAAGCCTGTTTACGATCGTTGAGTATCTATTGGTATAATCATTAAGTGGTTTATTAATGTCCCTTACCAATGCTTCTACGTTGGCTGCAAGTGCACATATACGAGCAATGAGGTATTGTATTTCTTCAATCCCAGGACTTTCAAATAAACTTACTGCATAATCAATTAGACCACTAACTTTATCTGTAATACCTTTCTTATTCTCTTCAGTAAAGAATGCGCAAGTTTGTTCTCGAACAGTCATAATACCTTTTACAACCTTTGCATCAACAAAAGTTTCAAAACCTTCGGTAATACCTGCTGGGTCAAAATTGTCTATCATATCGGATACTTCTTTAAAGACTGCATTAATTACGGCTGTAATCTTTTTCTTAATATCGTTTATTAATTTTTGTACAAGTTGTGCGACAGTAATATCTTTTATACCATCATATGATCTTATCTTTGCGGCAATATCTAATATCTGTCCAACAACAGCATTCACTTCATCAATTAAATCAAAGAATGCATCAATTGAAGTAAAGAGTGAATCGAACCTATCACAGAATCCACCCAATAGACTTGTACTAAAATCATTTTTATAATATGAATCTAAATTACGTGCTAATCTTTGATAATCGTTTTCGTTAATACACCCAGTTGGAGTATAATTATATTTCTGAATAAAGTCAGCGGTTTCAAGTTGAGATATGTTACCCTTTTCCCATCTTCCTTTCAGGTCAGGATAACTATCAAGACTGCCTATTCGTTGTCGAAGTAAACCATTTAAATAATTGCTTGATAGATTTAAATCATTACCATATAATTTAATAGCTTTTGATAAAGGATTCGTTTCGGCATCGTTTAAAATACTTTGTGCAACTTGTTCTGTTACTGCATCAATTTGAGAAAGAGTATATCTTCCTTTTGGATCTATAACATTAATAGGTGATAAGTTTAATTTATTATTTGCGATCTGATCATTAGGATCTGGACATGCAGCGACCATATTATAATCCTCCTATATCAGAATTAGTTGCGGAATCATCAAGCGGCGATAGAACACCTGCGGAATATCCCATTGCGTAATAACCTTTAGGTATAATCGAAGTTGATTTTCCTGGAGGCTCAGGCATCTTAGCTTGAGTCATTCCCCATGCACCATTTCCTATCGGTAAGAAGTCAGCAATAATTGCAGCAAACGCATTCACAGGATTTAATACCTGAGCAATAAACACAGGACTATTACCTGTAGGATATGCCCAACCTGAAGTTAATCCCGGGAGAGGAGCAACGATTGGCGCAGATACAGCAGGAGGTAATAATACAGGAACACTTGGTATTGATACACTTACAACTGGCGGACGATAAGCACCGTTATATGCAGCACCAGTTGCCGTCATAAGTGGAGCACCCAAAGTACTAAAGTCACCAGAAGTTGCTGCCACAGTAGTTGCGACAACGGCTGGAGAATTAACAACACTGCTCGAAGTAATAATACCTGAGTTAAGAGCAGTTGTATTAAATACTCCTGTATGTGAAGTAGAGATCGAAGCAATTTGCATTGATGGTGTAGTTAAACTCCAACCTGGTGTTGGTACAGCAGTTCCTGTTAAAGGAGTAGGTGGTATTAAGCCACTTGCGAAACTGATTATGTTTGAAGCCGTATTATGTATATCACCTGGAGTAGATAACTTAATTGCTTTCGTTGAGAATACATCGTAAGTATTTAATGCAGTAGCTTTAATATTTTTAGAAACAAAGTTTATCTGATTCGTTGATTCAACTTGTATTTCCTTTCTACCTAACAGTGTCATAATACCTGCGTTGGCTTCCAACTTAACATCACCACCACGAAGCTGAACTTGTTCACCACCGTTTAAATTCATTTGACCACCAACACCAAACTCGGCATTGCCGTGAACTAGTAATTTGTAATCGCCTTCTACTTCTTCTGTCTTATTTCCTTTAACGTATACATGAGCATTACCGTTAATAGTTACAACACTATGACCTGAAGATTCATGTTTCGTTCCGATATTAACTTCATAACGATCTGCTTCGGCTCTTTCAGTAACAGATCCTTTTGCATCTATTTGAATATAAGAACCTGCATTGTGATGAATCATAATTCTTTCTGCACCAGGAGAATCATCAATTTCAATACTGTGTCTAGAAGTTTTAATTACTTTATTATATGGATACTTTGCTGCGTAGGCAGGAGGTGGTTCAGACCATGTCTCATCTGTATCCGCAATCTTTTGATCGTGTACTCTATTCGCCGCCATTGCTAACAAATAAGTTTCTAATAGTTTTTCGCTTGTTGCTAATTTATCAGGACCGCCACCTGCATTAAATTGTCGAGGTGCATATGTTCCACCTAATAAATCGCCATCCTTTTCTGCAATGACACCATACCCATCCTGAATAGGATCCATCTCTTCATTATATTTACCTGGGATTAAACCAAGTATTAACGGATGTTGTGCCATTCGCCCATCTAAGAACATTCCATAAACAAATGAATTTAGTGGGGGTGGTGGATTATTTGGGTCATAGTTACCTGAAGCACAAATTGCCCAAGGTAGATCTTTTGTTTTAATATCGGAATGAGAACCATGAATACCAAAAGCACGAACCTGTATCTTTCCTTCTCTAGAGTCGTCCTTGTTATTCTCAACAACTCCTATAAAGAATTGCGGTTGTCCTATTCCTGAACCATCTGCTGAGTTCATTTACCTGTTTCCCAATCAAATTTAATCATTGTAAGTTCTGTCCGTAAATCATCGCCGTCTATATTATGAGAAGTTGCATATATTAAATATAAACCACTTAACCTTTTATTCTGCGTTGCTTCTAACAGTGCGTTAGGTTCTAAAATTGATACATCAACTACTTCACCTGGGCGTATATCTAATCTACCACGAATATTTGCCGTACACATGTTCTCATTTAAATGATAATGATATGCCGATCTGTTTTGTATGATCTCTGTCATATGTTGTTCTGCACGAGGTACTTGACCCGGCTTCTGTTCAATCCCTGGGGCTGACCAATCTCGATAGATTATACTCTGTGGCGAGTTATCTCGAGTGAACGTTTCTTTAATAAACTTTTCGGAATGTTTTAGGCCAGCGATTCCACCAACCTTACCTGACATTCCTTTATATTTTCCTTTCTTTTTCAAATAGTCATAATAGAAATCACGCTTCTTGTGAGTTGTTAAATCAATTTCCATGACTGAATTTTTATATGCACCATTATTTAAATCTTTTAATGTATTCACATGATTCGAAGTACTAAACGATTCAAGTGTTTCAATAATGACTGGACCTTGTAATGGGTTACGATCTACAATAGGAGAATACTTTAAATTTTTCTTTTCAGTTCCGTTTGCTTTTTCTAATAACCATTCATCAGTAACCCAATTATAACCATCTACTGTTTCAAAGAAACGGAACGTAGACGATTTGGACTTATTTGTAAATGCTTTTGCACAAAGGAAGTTCATTGCCTGAATTGGATTGTAATCAGGAATGATAACTCTCATCTCTCCATCAGATTCTTCTATATTAAATTTTCTATTTTTGTCAAGGTTTTTAGCAAAGTACTTTTGGAATATTTGCTTGGCACAATAAGAAGCAGGCTTTTGACGGAAAGCGGTTATAACATTTTCAGTTAATGCATTCCATGATGACCTAGTAATAAAGTGTAATGTATAAGCGTACATATCACCTGATTCTTTTTGTATTTCTACATTACTTATTTCTATTACTTGTAAGTCTAAAAATAGTTCTGTTTGTAAGTCATGTGATTTAAGTTTAAGTTTTAAATTCTCTTCTGCTCGTATAGGTAGTGATGTTAATATACCAAGACCATCTAACACATCAATAGATCCAGTAATAGTCGATGATGACATTGCTTGCTGAAGATCGAAGCGGCCAATTAAACCAGTGAGAGATTTTGTCTCTCCTTCAGCCGTAATTAAATCCGCAGATTCAATCGTACAATATCCTGGGTTAAAAGTCTCTTGCATTATTCGCTTACACTATTTCTAAGTTCATTTGTTAACTGGCCGAGGTAGACATCGTCAAACAAAAAGATTTCCTTTTTATTATCGTTAAGTGTCGTTTCATGTTCAAAGATACGATAAGGAAGCCAATCTTCAGGAATGATCCTCTTTACGATAATCTTTTGACCACGCTCGGTTCGCATTATCACCCTGTCTTCACGACGGAGGTAAATCGTTCGAAACGATTCTGGTGCTAATATAATATCGTCTACTGCCATTTGTTATTCCTCAAACCTTTTTAATATAGTATAGAATGTTATCATCAATTGATTCGTTCTTTGTCCAATCAATAACGTCTTCACCTATTTTACCACTCTCTGCGGTATATTTATCCACGAGGTAGTCATTAAATGTTGATGCATCCATAGGCCATTCATAGTACGGATCTATGATATTATTTGCCATGTACACCAACCAAATATAATCTACGGATCCATAATATTCTAAAGCAACATCTTCTGCTCGCTGACCGTCTTTAATTGTGTATGAGTAATATACATATGGGTTATTTGATACCGCTCTTACAAAAGAAGCACGGCGAGTTATATCTCTTACCTTTCTTCCTTCGTATCTAATGACCGGGAAATCTTGAAAATATTTGTAAGACATATTATCCTCCTGCGCCTGCAGTGTCTGTTGTGGCAGCCTTAACCTCAGCGACCTCAATATCTAGAGAACCGCCTGATGCCGCACCATAATCTTCTGCAGTTTGAATCTCGAGTTCCATGAATGACATTGATATGTTAATTCCCATAGGTACACCACCTTGTGCTATGACAGGAGCGCCGCCATTATCTGCGTAATTAATATCTATACCTTTACACATACATGCTTTGAATTTTGGATAGTGTGCTTCGTTAACTCCTAAAAGATTAATGAATACGACCGAAGGATATTTTAAATAAGCTCTTGCTAAACTTCCACCTGTCGCCGACGCAATTGAACTAGTTCCTTCTCCTGTTGGTGACAGCGATTGAACTCGTGGTAATATTTTGGACTTTACTCTATTTACAATATCACGTATGTCGTTTGCTTCTTCTGCGCTTGATGGATATACTGACCATGAGAATGAAAAGGTTCTTAGATCAACTCCACTAAAGTGTAATGTTGTAAGCGGATTCTGCACAGAACCTAAAGCAGCTCCGATTGATTTCTCGCCCATTCCAAATTCGCCAAGAACCTTTGTACCTAATGTACCAATAAGACGCTTAATCATATCTGCGTTCTTTCCAAAATCTGCTCCATCAAAATTACCTGATATTGCTCCACCCGCTGCGGCAGCAATTGCGTTACTCATTTTCTTTGCTTGTTCTACAGGATTATCTGAAAAAGCAACTGCCTGACCTGTAAGGAACTCTTCAATGAATCCTCGTTCAAAAGAAGCTATCTGAACTCCTGTTGAATCTGTTAATGTAGATGGGAATGGCAATTCTAAAGTAAACGTTTCTTTTTCTTTTGCTCTTCTATTTTCTGCGGTTAGCCATTGTTGTCCTGTACCGCCGTCACCGCTTAGATTACCTATCTTTGACTTTGATACGAATTCGCTGTAATCGTAATCTTTAAATATAAATTGTATCCCATGCGGAAATTGACCCTTTGGCCACTGGAGTCTATCGGTCCCACTACCTGCTCTACCAATTCTGGTTTCTAAGTTTGGTCTTGCCATTTCTTTATTTCCCTAAATCATTCCGACGAATCGTAATAAATATGTATATAGTTAATTTATTATTTATAACAGTAATCGGAAGTATATAATGGCATATAAGGGTAGATTTAGACCAAAACATCCTGATAAGTATAAAGGTGACTCCACAAAAATTATTTATAGGTCTTTGTGGGAGTTAAAAGTATTTAAATATATGGATGATCACAGTGATGTGATATGGTGGCAGTCAGAAGAAGTCGTCGTACCGTATAGATCTCCAATAGACAGTAGAATACATAGATACTTTCCTGATGTGGTGGTACATAAGAGAGATGGCCAAGGTAATCCTCAAACAATTATGATTGAGATTAAACCAGCGGCTCAGTGTAGACCACCAGATCCAAAGAACAAAAATAAAACAAAGACGGGTAGAGTATCAAGAAGATATCTAAACGAAGTTAAAACATGGGGAGTCAATGAAGCAAAATGGAAAGCAGCAAAGAACTTTTGCGCTGACCGTGGATGGCATTTTACAATTATGACCGAACATCATATTCCAGGAGCACGATAAGTGGCAACCTTATTTTCAGATATATTAGCAAAGGGTATACGACAAGGGCAAATGCCTGCTCGTTCTCAAGCTGCACGAGAGTGGTATCGTAAACAAGCTAAAACAAAAGCAGGTAAAGAAATTACCTCGGAAGCTTTATTAAATACTACAGATAAAGGTAGAGCAAAAGCGCAGTTGCGTGGAGATTCTGTTTATGGTTCAATGTACTTTTTTGAGTACGATCCTAAACATAAAGATACTTTACCATATTATGATCGGTTCCCACTGATATTTCCAATAAATAAGGTAAAGGGTGGTATACTTGGAATGAATATGCATTACTTGCCACCGAAAATGAGAGCACAACTAATGGATGCGTTATATTCAGTTACATCTGATAATAATTACGATGAGCAAACAACATTGAGTATAAGCTATAAGATTCTAAACAGTGCTTCAAATTTTCGGTTATTTAAACCTACAGTAAAAATGTATTTGGCGTCACAAGTCAGATCAAGGTTTATTAAGATCAATTCATCAGAATGGGATACTGCTTTATTTTTACCAGTACAGTCGTTTCAGAAAGCGAGCAATAGCAAAGTTTGGTCGGATTCAAGAAAGATTGCTAGGAGTTAAGAATGCCATTTAATATTAGTAAATTCAAAAGTACGTTCGAAGGTTTTGGTGGCCCGGCTAAGACGAATCTTTTTGAAGTCACTATGGGTCAACCTAAATGGTTGATAAATGCAGAAGACGAAGATAAAGGTAAATTTGGCCCAAGAGAATTCACCATGTTCTGTTCGGCAGTTAAGTTTCCTGGTGTAGCAATTAATACAACTACTTATGATTATGTTGGTCAGTTATCAAAAATTATTCCAAGCACACTAACTAACCCAGGTCCGATTACGTGTACGTTTATTTGCGATTCAGATCATCATACAATGAGATTCTTTCATCTTTGGGCAAGACATGTATTAAACTATAGTGCCAGCGGTGGCGTGCATAGTGAATGGAAAAATAAGCTCAGGTATGAAGTTGGATTTAAAGATGATTACGTTTCTGACTTAGAGATCAAACATTATTCCACTGATAGCAGAGCAAACTCATATTACTCTGCATTATTACAAGGAGCATATCCTACTAGTGTTGGTGAGATAGCTTTATCCTGGGAAGGCGGTGGCGAATACATGACGATCGACGTTACATTCGCATTTGACAATTATCAATATTCTGCAGACAAAGCAGGAAGTACAGGATCTGGTTCTACAAGAGGAGCGGGTTTATTAGATATCCTTGGTGATATCGCAGGGTTTGCTGATACTGTACGAGGTACGTTAAAGTCAGGCAAACCAAGAAGCATTCAAGATGCAGTTAACAAATTACAGAGGATTGGTAATTCACTAGACAACGTATCGTCTAATTTACCAGACCCAAATAATAAAGGATAACCTTAGGAAATACATTATGGCATTACCAAAAATTGACTTACCATTAAACGAATTAACTTTACCGAGCAATCGACAACAAGTTATGTATAGGCCGTTTACAGTAAAAGAAGAAAAGATATTATTAGTTGCAGCGGAAGCTCAAGATGCAATGGTAGAAATGATGGCGATTAAACAAGTTGTGAATAACTGTTTGTTTGATATTGCGATTGAAGATATATCAATGTTAGACTTAGAATACATATTTTTAAAATTGAGATCAACATCAATTAATAATACGGCAAAGTTTAATATTAATGATCCTGATACGGGTGAATCAGTCCCTGTAGATTTTGACCTTGATACGATTGAGATTATAAGAGATCCTGAACATACAAAAGTAGTAAAGATTAACGATGATTTGGTATTATATTTAAAGTATCCAAACATTGATGATTTCACAAAGATCATAGGTATGGAAGCAAGTGATCCATTAGTGAATTACGTCATTATGGTTTCTTGTTTAGATACATTAGCAACCGATGACGAAGTACATAACTTTAGTGATTACGATGAAGATGAGATTGCGGCATTCATGGACAATATGTCTGGTGATATCGTTAAAAAGATTTCAAGGTTTTTTGAAACTATGCCAAAACTAAAACAAGAGTTAAAGTATACAAATAGTAATGGTGATGAGAAAACATTCGTAATAGAAGGAATGCGAAGTTTTTTTACGTAGGCCTTAGCCACATGAGTCTAGGGCATTATTATCAATGTATTTTCGGTTTGGCACAACATCACAAATGGAGTATTAGTGATATTGAAGGACTAATGCCATACGAGAGAGATTTATACTTTGATATGTTATTAGAATTCATAGAACGGCAAAAAGAAGCCAGAGATAATAAAGGGTAATAAAATAAAATGGCAGAATTAAGCAAAGAGACATTGGCGATTTTAGATCGACTTAAACGCGAAGGTGCATTAACGCGTAATGCGACTAGCGGCAATTCCATTAAACAAATCATGGGTAAGCTTGATAAGTTTAGTGTTGTCTTTGAAAACATCAATACTCAAATTGCTCAAATGAATAAAACGTTTGGGCAGATGCTTGGTGCAAATCCTTCTACCTTTGTTGGACCATTACCTTCTGGAGCAACATCATCTTTAGAACCTACTTCTGTTAAAATTGATGTAGAGTCTTTGAGGGCAATGGGAATTGATGAAGAGACTATTGCTCTTCAAAAACAAGCTGCCGAATTAAATATTAAAAATAATTTAGAAGACGAAAAGCTTCGAGACGAAACGGAAAAGAAACGAAAAGAAGATGATAAAGACAAGCGGCAGAAAGCAAAGTCAGATGAACTAGCCAATTATTGGAGAACCAAAACAATCTCCGGTCAAGCTATGACTAATCCTTTGAGTTTCTTTACTAAACTATTAAAAGGTGCAGCAATTGGTTTTGTTGGATTTAATGTTGTAAGAGGTATAGTAGATCAATGGACAGATGGAGCTTTTACTAAGTTCGTAGAAGATATAGATTATGCTGCTATTGGTGAAGGTATTAAAACATTTACCGGTTTCTTAGCAGATTCTCCTTGGTTAGCATTCTCGACCGCTTTAATAGCTTGGACGGCAATTGATTTTGGTGTACCGCTTGCGCTTAATGTTACTGGTGAAGTAATACGAACAAGCATGTTAGCCAAGATGCTAAATAAAGGTGTAATGGGTGGAGTTGAGAAAACAGATGGATTCCTCAAGACAGTTCTGAGCTTAAAAGGATTAGCCCTTGGTGCCGTCGGCGTTGGCTTTATGATCTTCGGCGAAAAAATTGCCGATTACGTTCGTAAAGAAGCCTTAGGGATGTCGCCTGAACAAATTAAAAATGAAAAGTTAACCGTTGATGCAGGTGATTTTGTTTCAACATTAGGTTATGCTGCAGGTGGTGCAACAATAGGTGCAATGTTTGGCCCACAAGGAGCATTGATTGGTGGTGTATTAGGATTTGCTTATGGCATTGGTAGTAAAGTACTTGAGTATATGCAAGCAACTTCAGAAGAAAAGATAAACTTTGACAAACTCGGTGAGCAACAAGCCAAAGATAATGCTGTCATTGCACAACAAGCACTTGATGAAGACAAAGCGTCGGGTTATAAAATTCTATCAGATAGTCAGCGAACAGCATTTGGAATTGAAGCACAAGGACCTACTCAAGATCAAATAAATTCAGTGAATGATGAGATTGCCGATCAACTAGATGTCACCGCAAAAAACATTGAAAGGATACGAAATACAAACATTGATA
>TARA_R110000823_G_scaffold130015_28_pt1 | contig 31483 bp, 32 predicted proteins | sample TARA_R110000823 | Tara Oceans TARA_R110000823 (sample SAMEA4397722) | marine metagenome | biome: Polar Biome; feature: [DCM] deep chlorophyll maximum layer (ENVO:01000326); material: water (ENVO:00002006), including particulate matter (ENVO:01000060) such as... | depth 20 m | reverse complement strand
TGCGAAAATCTTCGAGCCGCAACTCAAGATACTCCACATCCACTGTTTCTTCTGTCAGGAATTCTGGTTGGTTCGCCTCGTAATACGCCAGAATCTCGGCTTCCCCGATTTCGGCGTCAATCTGTACACTGTCTCGCGGAATCGTGAGGTAGCGAAAATCCCGTTGCTCGTTGATGAGCCTGGCGTTGACTGCCAGTTCGCTCGGAGTAGCGAACTCGCTGCCTGCGAGCCCTACACGCGCCTGGTTGACCAGCAGGTCGTTGCGCAGGGTGCTTTTGAAATATCCCGGAGAATAGCCATTTTCGGATAGAAGCTGTTTGTAGCGGGAAGGCGAAAAGGCGCCGTCCACCTGGAACTGTTCCATCGACGCAATCGTTGCACCGATCGTCGCCTCGGAAACCGACAGATCCATATCCCTGGCCGACTGCGTCAGCAACTTGCGGTTGACTAAGGCCTCAAGTACTTGCGGCCGGATGCGGTCTTCCTCTAATAGCGCCGGATTAAAATCATCGCCCATCATGTTGATCAGGCGTCGTTGCTGGGTCGTTATGGCCTGTTGCACCTCTTGCACGCCTATTTCCTCGCCATTCACCTCGGCCACATTGTTGCCACCACCGCCAAGAAGTATCGATTCAAGGCCAAAAATGGAAAACGAAATGACGATCAGCCCTACAATAATTTTTGCAACGGTTCCCTGAGCGTTCTGCCGAATGTTCTGGAGCATATTGATACCCGTGGTGATAAAAAAAAAGCGCACGAAAATGTGCGCCTTTTACTGACTGTGCGGACTCTGCCTCAGCAAGCCCCGGTGGCACCTACCATACTTGGTATTTGACCGCCGCGGACTGGCGTCAGGAGTTTACAGCGTCTTTAAGGGCCTTGCCTGCTTTGAAGCCCGGAACATTGGACGCACTGATCTGAATAGCTGCGCCGGTCTGCGGGTTGCGCCCGGTGCGCGCGTTGCGATGCTTCACTGAAAAGGTGCCAAACCCTACAAGGGAAACCTGATCTCCTTTTTTCAGGGCATCCGTTATGCCATCAACGAGGGCATCCAGCGCGCGGCTGGCGGAGGCTTTTGGTAAATCGGCTGCCTCGGCGATGACGTCTATCAGTTCAGTTTTATTCACACTTGTCCCCTTTGGTTCACGATTGAGAATTCGGAATTACATGAAAAATTTCAGCGGCGCACTGCGAACTAAGCCGCGCTCGGAGTTCACGTTCGAGCTACATGGCCGCGTACGACGCAAAAAACTACCATACACATATGCACCGGACTTTATACCAGAGGGCAAAGCCTGGTCAACAATGATCGCTTCCATCAGTGCGTATTTATCCGGTTTTTTTCGTCGGCCTCCTCGTCAGCGGCGCCAGTATGGGTGCCCGCCATAAAGTCTTCGTCACTCAAGGGTTCTGGCATGCGTTCAAGGGCGATCGCGAGAACCTCGTCAATCCACTTGACCGGGCGAATGCTCAAATCGGCCTTGATGTTATCTGGAACCTCTTTGAGATCCCGCTCGTTTTCATTGGGGATAATAACGGTTTTGATGCCGCCTCGCCGCGCAGCCAAAAGCTTTTCCTTGAGCCCGCCGATAGGCAGAACTTCCCCACGCAAAGTGATTTCACCGGTCATGGCAACATCCGCTCTCACCGGTATGCCAGTTAAAACCGACACAAGAGCCGTGCACATCGCTACCCCTGCGCTTGGGCCATCTTTTGGCGTCGCACCTTCTGGCACGTGAATGTGGACATCGTGCTTCTCATGATAGGTCGAGGGAATCCCGAGCATTTGCGAGCGGCTGCGCACTACGGTGGTCGCCGCTTGAATGGACTCCTGCATGACGTCCCCGAGAGAGCCGGTCTTCACATGCCTGCCCTTGCCCGGTACCGCTACTGCCTCGATAGTCAACAATTCGCCGCCCACGGAGGTCCAGGCGAGGCCAGTGACCTGGCCAATCTTGTTTTCTTCTTCGGCGATGCCAAAATTGAATTTTCTTACGCCGAGGAGATCCGGCAGCATGTCTGGCGTTATCACTGTACCCGCGCGCGCCTCTTCCAGGGTAATGGCCTTGACCATCTTGCGGCAGAGCTTTGCGATCTCCCGTTCCAGCGATCTTACCCCCGCCTCTCGCGTGTAATAGCGAATTACGTCTGTAATGGTCTGCTCACTCAGTGAAAGTTCATCACTCTTCAGCCCGTTCAAGCGAACCTGCTTGGGAATGAGGTAGCGTTCGGCGATATTGACCTTCTCGTCTTCGGTATAACCCGGTATCCGAATCACTTCCATCCTATCGAGGAGCGGACCGGGAATATTCATGGTATTGGAGGTACACACGAACATGACGTCCGAAAGGTCATAATCGACTTCGAGATAGTGGTCGTTGAAGGCATGATTCTGCTCGGGATCGAGCACTTCGAGCATCGCTGAAGCAGGGTCACCCCGGTGGTCCATACCCATTTTGTCAATTTCATCCAATAAAAATAGCGGGTTCTTTACACCGGCCTTGGACATTTTCTGCAACAGCTTGCCGGGCATGGACCCGATATAGGTGCGCCGATGACCGCGAATTTCCGCTTCATCGCGCACCCCGCCGAGCGCCATCCGCACAAACTTGCGATTGGTTGACCTCGCTATTGACTCGCCAAGAGAGGTTTTGCCTACACCGGGAGGGCCTACCAGACACAGTACCGGGCCTTTGACCTTGCGCACGCGCTTCTGCACCGCCAGATACTCAAGAATTCGATCCTTTACCTCTTCGAGGCCGTAGTGATCCTCGTCCAGTATCGTAGAGGCCCGTTTGAGATCATGCTTTACCTTGCTGCGCTTCGACCATGGTACGCTGACCATCCAGTCGATGTAGCTGCGCACAACCGAGGCCTCGGCGGACATCGGCGACATCATTTTCAGCTTGCCAAGTTCTGTCTCCGCTTTCGCGCGAGCCTCTTCGGGCATCTTTGCCGCCGTGATACGCGACTGCAGTTCGTCCAGTTCGCTGGGCGCTTCATCCATGTCGCCCAGTTCTTTCTGGATAGCCTTCATCTGTTCGTTCAGATAGTACTCACGCTGGCTCTTTTCCATTTGCTTCTTGACGCGCCCGCGAATGCGCTTCTCAACCTGGAACAGATCAATTTCTGCCTCCATGAGCCCCATGAGGTACTCGAGCCGATCGCGGATTTCCGGAATCTCAAGAATATGCTGCTTTTCATCGAGATCGACCATCATGTGAGCGGCGATTGTGTCAGCCAGCCGGCCCGGCTCGTCGATGCCCGACAGAGAGGTCAGAACCTCGGTCGGTACTTTTTTGCTCAGATTCACGTACTTCTCGAACTGGTTTACGGTGGAACGCAACAGAGCTTCGACCTCTTTTTCCGGGATGTCCTCACTAAGGATCTCCCGGACACTCGCGACCGCAAAGCTGCCGGAATCGTCAACGTCCGACACCGCCGCTCGGTAGCCACCTTCCACCAAAACCTTGATCGTGCCGTCCGGCAGCTTCAGCAATTGGAGAATATTCGAGACAGTCCCCACCTGGTACAACTCGTCAGCGGCTGGGTTGTCGTCTGCTGCGTTGCGCTGGGCAACCAGCAGGACCTGCTTGTCGTTGGCCATGGCATCTTCCAGGGCCTCAATCGATTTCTCCCTGCCGACGAACAAGGGCAGCACCATATGCGGATAGACAACAACATCGCGCAAGGGCAGAAGCGGCAGTTCAGTTACTGAGGTTAAACCCATAAATATCTCCGGGTTGGACGGGGACTACAATGTAAGAAGATATGGGGTCTTCTGCCCCGGATTCCAAGTGCGCATTGCCACCGCTTCGCTGGGTGGAAGTGGGCAGACCCCTGCGCAATGCGAGGTCTGGAACAGCGTTACTCGTCTGCGGCTTTCGCTGCAGGTTCGCTGTGCTGGTAGACAAGCAGAGGTTCAGAATCACCGCGGATCACTGACTCATCGATAACAACCTTACTGACGTCATCCCGGGAAGGAATGTTGTACATGGAGTCCAGCAATACACCTTCCAGTATGGAACGCAGCCCTCGAGCGCCTGTTTTGCGCTCCATCGCCCTCTCAGCGATCGCGCTCAGACCATCCTCGCGGAAGTCCACTTCAACCCCTTCCATTTCGAACAGCTTGCTGTACTGCTTGGTCAGAGAGTTTTTGGGTTCAGTGAGTATCTGCACCAACGCCTCGACATCCAGCTCCTCCAGAGTCGCTATCACGGGAAGTCGGCCGACAAACTCTGGTATCAAACCGTATTGGACGAGATCTTCCGGTTCCAGCTGAGACAAAATCTCGCCGACGTTGCTCTTCTCGTCTTTGCTTTTTACCTCTGCACTGAAGCCGATGCCGCCCTTTTCGGAGCGATTGCGAATGACTTTATCGAGGCCGGCAAAGGCACCGCCGCAAATGAACAGGATGTTGGACGTATCGACCTGGAGAAATTCCTGCTGGGGGTGTTTCCTGCCTCCCTGGGGAGGCACGGAGGCAACCGTACCCTCGATCAGTTTCAACAGGGCCTGCTGCACACCCTCACCGGACACATCCCGGGTTATCGAAGGGTTGTCTGACTTGCGGGAAATCTTGTCAATTTCGTCTATGTAGACAATACCCACCTGAGCCTTCTCTACATCGTAATCGCACTTCTGCAACAACTTCTGGATGATGTTCTCGACATCTTCGCCTACATAACCGGCTTCCGTCAGCGTTGTGGCATCCGCGATAGTGAACGGCACGTCAAGCAACCTGGCGAGCGTTTCCGCGAGCAAGGTCTTGCCGCTACCCGTCGGACCTACCAGCAGTATGTTGCTTTTGCCCAGCTCGACATCGTCTCTTCCCTGTCCGTGGCGAAGCCGCTTGTAATGGTTGTACACAGCCACCGAAAGCACTTTCTTCGCACGTTGCTGGCCGATCACATATTCGTCGAGGATACCCTTGATTTCATGTGGGACGGGAAGGCGATCCTGCTGGGAGTTGTTGCCGTTCTCCTGCACCTCTTCACGAATGATGTCGTTGCAGAGATCTACACATTCATCGCAAATGAATACAGAGGGGCCGGCTATCAGCTTGCGCACTTCATGCTGGCTCTTGCCGCAGAAGGAGCAGTACAGCAATTTGCCGCCATCGTCGCCGGATTTTGTGGTTTCGTTACTCATGCAACCGCCCTACGCCCAGAGGTGCCCTTTTTTGTCACGTTACAAATCTAAGATGATGTTTTTCACCGGTATTTGCAAGCCCAAATAGGAACTAAATCACGATATACCTATTTATCGACCGGCGCTCTGCGGCGCTGTACGACTTCGTCTATCAGGCCGTATTCCCGGCTCTGCTGTGCATTCATAAAACGATCTCGTTCAGTGTCCCGCTCAATGACCTCAATAGCCTGCCCCGTGTGCTCGGCCATGAGCTCATTCAGACGTTGGCGTATGATCAGAATCTCTTTGGCATGTATGTCGATGTCCGATGCCTGGCCCTGGGCACCGCCGCTGGGCTGATGAATCATGGTGCGGGCATTTGGCAGACAGTAGCGCTTGCCCTTTGCCCCGCCCGACAACAAAAACGCACCCATTGACGCCGCCTGACCGACGCACATTGTGCTTACGTCCGGTTTGACAAACTCCATGGTGTCATAAATTGACAGTCCAGCCGTTACCGAGCCGCCCGGCGAGTTGATATAAAGATGAATATCCTTGTCGGGGTTCTCAGACTCGAGAAATAGCAACTGCGCCACGATGAGATTTGCCATTTGATCTTCTATCGTGCCCACCGCAAAAACCACCCGCTCCTTCAACAGGCGCGAATAGATGTCGTAGGAACGCTCACCGCGCGCAGTCTGTTCCACAACCATGGGGATCAAGCCCAGGCTGTTGATTTTGCTGTGATTCTGCATTTCAAAATATTTAGACATGGGTACTATCCCCGGTTACATGAACTTTGTGCTGGACAACAGGTCCAGATTCCGTCGCATCGAAGGATGCTCACGCCTCAGTCTGCTCCTGGCTGATCGCTTCCTGGTAGCTACAGGGTCTCTCGGAAACCGAGGCCTTCTCGAGCAGCTTATCGACAACCTGATCTTCCAGTACCTTGGATTCTACTGCGGCTAACTGCTGCTGATTGCTGTAGTAGTAATCGATGACTTCCTGCGGGTTCTGGTAGGTGGAGGCCATCTCCTCAATCGCGCTGCGCACTCTCTCGGCATCAGCCCGGATTTCCTGCCTGGAGATCACTTCCGCCATCACCAGCCCAAGCTTCACCCTGCGCTCGGCGTTCTCGCGAAACATGTCATCCGGCAACAGGGACTGCAAGTCGAGATCCTGGTTCGCCGCACCGCCGAATTGCTGGAACATCTGGTTGCGCAGGGCGGAAATTTCCTGCTGCACAAGCGCTCTCGGAACATCGACGCCGTCATGCGCGGAGAGCAGAGCATCCATCACCTGCTGTTTAACTTTGGCCTGAGTGGCATTCTTCAACTCTCGCGCCATGTTATCTGCCACTTCGGCGCGAAACTGGGCCTCACCCCCCTCTTCCACCCCGTATTTTGCGAAAAGCTCTTCATCGAGTGGCGCCGGCACCATTTCCTGAATGCTGTTGACCTTGACCTTGAACTCCACTTCGGCGCCCTTCAGGTCCTCGCTGTGATAGTCATCGGGAAACCGCAGTGACAGCGTTTTTTCGCTACCGGGCTGCATGCCGACTATTCCATCTTCAAAACCGGGGATCATGCGGCCGGAACCCAGCTCGAGATCACTGCCTTCTGCGCTACCTCCTTCGAAAGGCTCGCCATCGCGCGTCCCGGCATAGTCGATATTGACCTTGTCGCCCTCTTCGGCCGCTCGGGACACTTCCTGCCAGCTCCCCTGCTGACGGCGAAACACTTCGATAATCTCATCCACATCGCTGTCAGTGACTTCGGCGACGAGCCGCTCGACGGAAAAATTCTCGAGTTCGACAAGCTCGACTTCGGGGAAGACTTCAAAAGTCGCGACATATTCCAGATCTTTTCCGGGATCGATATTGCGCGCCTCAATGCTCGGCTGACCCGCCGGGCGCAACTTCTCCTGTGCTACAGCCTCCTGGAAAGACTGGTTCATCACTTCACCCAGCACTTCCTGGCGCACACCGGCTCCAAAGCGTTGGCGCATAACTTTCATCGGCACTTTGCCCGGCCGAAAACCCGGCAAACGCACATTCCGGGCGGCTTTGAGCAACCGATTGTCTACTTCGCCATCGACCCGCTGGGCAGGCACGCCCACCGTCAGGCGCCGCTCAAGGCCCGAAGTCGTCTCGATAGAAACCTGCATGATGTTCCCTCAGTTAAGATGGCTGGCGCGGCCTGCGTCAGCCAGAATCAGATCGGGCCATGCATGCCATGACACCGATGAAATTACTTGAAAAAGTGGTGCGGAAGGAGAGACTCGAACTCTCACGCCTTTCGGCACTGGAACCTAAATCCAGCGCGTATACCAATTTCGCCACTTCCGCATACTGACAGTGCCCACCTGTTAACTAGAAGCAATATTACACATGACTTCTAACTGATTGAAAAATCAGCAAACAAGGAGAAAGAAGCAGTCTCTGAGGGCTTGTCGCAAGGGGCGGAATTTTGCCACAAAGCCCGGTCCGCTTCAACAGCAACGGGCCTCCACGCTGCGCAGCCTGGCGCGGCCGGGACAGCAAGTAGCCGCTGCCGATTCAATCGGTCAGGCAGTCGGGGTCAAATGCGTACTCCCCTCGCAACCAGGCCGAGACTTCGCGCGCGCCGGGCCCGGCCAATGTCTCATATTCTCCAATAAGCGTCCGAAGTTCGGTCTGGTCAAGGCCGGGGAGACCGTCGCACTCAAACCGATTGCGATCACGCTGGAAGAGTGCCCAGAACTCCCCGCCCAGCAACGCCTCAAGAGTTACGTCGTCCAACGAGTTATCCAAATACAGTGATCCCAGCCCTGCCAGTGCAGGCAGCGACAACATGGCCTGATTCATGGGATTGCACAGATGTCCCGTGAGCAAAGGGCGCAGAGCACTGGAGCGACCCGATAACGGGGAAGTATAGAGATATTTGCTGCGCGCCGCTCCATCGTTGACGGGATAGTTATCCCAGAGCATGACGGGCCTGTTCAACTGAGCGGTGATTGCCCCGATATCGTCTTCGGTGATTGATCCCGAACAAACCTCATTCCCTGTCCAGAATATATCTACCTTTGCCGGCAGCGTCCGCCCCAGTGCCGACCAATAGCCTTCAGGCATCTGACCGAAGTGTCGCTCAAGCACCGGGTCGAAGGAGTAATACGTCGGACAGACCAACAGCCTTGTCTGCGGAAGCCAATGTGCGACATCGGAGATAATTTCCCCCTGCCGCTCTGCCAGTGAATCGAGAGCGCCAGGCATGTCATCGAACAATACAGCCAGCAGCGGGGCCTCCAGCTCCGCCAGCCTTGTGACCTTTGCGTGCAGCTGAGAGCGCTGTGTAGCCCCGTAATTGCGGTACAGTTCAAACGGCGAAAGACCCACTCCCCAGGCAACGCCGGAAGAGGCGTACGCCGCCGAGAGAGCCTTGAGTTGCCGCCAATGGGCGTGAGGCCAGTCCTCTTGCCAACGCCGGCGCAGCCAGTGATCACTTTTAGGGCAGTAGAGGCAGGTATTCAAACCCATAGCCGGCAGAATATCGGCATACAGCAGGCGCGTCGCGTGGGTCCATGGGCGCCCATAAAAGCCTTCGACAACGCCACAGAGAAACTCTTTGGGTGCTGAAATCGGAGGCATATATTCCATTCAGTTATTAATAACTTGCTTTAAATAGCTAATTACTTTAAAAAGAGGCCATGTTGATGTGGAAAATTACCACTATTGAGCGATACTAGTGGTGTGGTCGCCTATCCCCTAGCTTTATCGGGTGGCCATAGGAGCAGAGTCTGCTCCGTAACGGAAGCAATTCCTTTATGTTTCACTCCTAATGGTCTTGGTGGGTCCCTTTCGGGACCCATTTTTTTGTCTGGGTTTTTTTACCCAATGTCTAATTAAAACAATCAGTTGGCGCCCGCCAAAGAAAACCGCCCGAGCATTGGCCTTACATCGTATGCGTGGGTCTGTCCGATGAAAGCGACCCCGCGAGGTGATTCTCAATCTTGGCATTGGCAGCAGCATCCTGCTCACTGAACTGCACGCCGATACCCGCCGTGCGATTACCCTGTGCGCCCCGCGGGGTTACCCAGACCACCCGTCCCGAGATCGGAATTTTCTCCGCCTCGTCCATGAGAGTGAGAAGCATGAATACCTCGTCGCCGATGTCATAGGCCTTGTTGGTGGGAACAAAGAGACCGCCGTGTTGAAGAAACGGCATGTATGCAGAATACAACACCGCCTTGTCCTTGATTGTTAGCGACAATATGCCGTTACGGCTGTTTGGTCTGGATTCACTCATACGCTACGTCCCCCACATGCGCTTTTCAGATACTATCACCAAGGTACACAGCGCCCAACTCCCTATTGCACTTTGACAACATCCGGTCAATAAGCAGTTGCTTGCCCGGATTCGCGCCGGCGCTCACAGCGCGCTGCATGTTTCCCACTTCGTCAAGTAGTGAGAAAGCTGCTTTGCCTGCCTTACCCCTGAGCGTCTGCACCGGTAAAAGACGAACAAACTGCCGTAGTTCGAGGGCCAATTCGTGCAGGAACTCGTGTGGCTCTGAATCATTCCAGAGATTCCAGACTTGTGGGGCACGCGCATCGCCTGACAGCACAGCGTGCAAAGCAAGTCTGCGTTTCAACACGGAATCCGCTGTGCCCGACTCCGCAAGTCTTCTTGCCAGAATAGGGCTGCCGCCTGTGAGTTCAAGCAGCCGTTCGGCCTCACTGACTTCGCCCAGTGACCCGTCTAGCCAATGCAGGCTTTCCGAGCGTGTCGGCGCCGGCAAGCGTAACATCTGGCAACGGGAGCGTATTGTCGCGGGCACAGCGTGCAAACGATCGCATACCAGTATCACGTGCGTGCCGCCGGAGGGTTCCTCCAGCGATTTCAACAGCGCGTTAAACCCGTTGACGTTGAGACTATCTCCGGGGGCGAATACCAGTACTTTCGCCTCGCCGAATGACGCCGTACCGTGGGTGAATTCGATAGCTCGACGCACCTGCTCTATACGAATGAACCGGCTTTTTTCCTGTGGCTCAACCCAGAGGAAGTCGCCATGGTTACCCGCTGCGCTGAGTTCACAGGCGTGACATTGACCGCAGTTGAGGCCCGCGCTGGGGCTTGCGCACAATAACGTTCTGGCCAGTGCAAGCGCGAATAGCGATTTGCCGCTACCCGTCGGACCTGCGAGCAGGAGCGCATGCGGCAGTTGCTCTGACTCGCGCTGCCCGGTGACACGCGCCCATTGCGGGGCATGCCACGGCAGGGGGGCACTGCAGGCCGGGAGACTAGCTGAGGTCATCGCCACTTTGTCGACGCACCTCCCAGCAGGCCAGTAACTCGTCGCTCAACAGCTGCAGTTTCTGCCGTATGCTATCGAGAGGCTGTCCCGCATCGATAACGCGATAGCGTCCGCTTGAAGTCTCTGCCAGCTCCAGATAGCGCTCGCGAACTCGCTCGAAAAACATCAGGGTCTCCTGCTCTATGCGATCGAGTTCTCCCCTCTGATGCGCGCGACTCAAGCCCACCTTTACATCTACATCAAGCAGCAGGGTGAAATCAGGACGCAGTTCAGCCTGCACAAGATCCTCCAGAAGCTGGATCATGCCATTGTCCAGGCCCCGACCACCGCCCTGGTAGGCGTAGGTGGCGTCGGTAAACCGATCAGACACAACCCATTGTCCGGCATCGAGAGCGGGCTTGATAACTTCATTCAAATGCTGGGCCCTGGCTGCAAAGATCAGTAGCAACTCGGTCTCTGCGCACATTGGTGCGTCACCCACACGCAGCAGGATATCCCGAATACCCTCGCCAATTGCCGTCCCACCCGGCTCGCGAGTGACCACCAGATCAATACCACGCTCGCGCAACTCATGGGCGAGGCACGCAATATTGGTTGATTTACCAACACCCTCAGTACCCTCAACCGTGATGAAAAGCCCACCAGGACGCATGCTATTTACTCTTTCCCGGCGAGGATCGGTAGTCTCGCCTGCGCTTGAGTTGGTATTCGCGAACGGCCCGTTCATGCTCGGCGAGCGTTCGACTGAAAACATGTCCGCCATCTCCCCTGGCTACAAAAAACAGCGTGTCGCCCGATGTGGGATGCAATGCTGCATGTATTGCCTCGCGCCCCGGAAGCGCTATTGGCGATGGCGGCAGGCCGTGATGTCGGTAAGAGTTGTAAGGGTTTGTAGCATCAGCCAGGTGACTCCGACGCAAATTACCGTCAAAAGCTTCACCGAGGCCATAAATTACTGTTGGATCGGTTTGCAAGCGCATCCCTCGTTGCAGCCGTCGCACAAACACACCCGCTATCTCGCCTCGTTCTTCCGCCAACCCGGTTTCACGCTCAATTATTGAGGCCATTATCAGCGCTTCGTAAGGTGTTTCATAAGGCAATTGTTCTGCGCGTGCCTGCCACTCATCTTCCAGCACCTTGTGCATGGTTTCGCGCGCGCGCTTGAGGATACTGATACCTGTGGCGCCGCGAGTGTATCGATAACTGTCCGGGAAGAACCAACCCTCCGGATTCGTATAGGGGCTGACCAGCTCCAGAATTCGCGGATCATCGGCGCCACTTATACTGTGCCGAAGCTGCTCTTCGCTTTTGAGAATCTCGATCGCACGCGCCAGTGTGATCCCTTCGGGCAAGGTGACCTGATACTGCAGAACCTGCCCCTGTTGCAACAGTGTGAGGAGATAGGCGGCGTTTGTATAGGGTGGTACCAAGTACTCGCCATGTTTGATGTTCTGGTCAGCGCCTGTTGCACGGCCGTACGCGATCAACAGTTCGGGATGCTTAAGCACACCTGAATCCTGGAGGTCCAGGGCAATCCCCTGCAGTGACTCGCCGGGTGGCACATTCAAAATATAGCCTTCCTCAGCAATCTGTAGCGGCTCCTCCCACACCTGCAAAAGCTGCACCAGGCCCACAGTGAAACCCGCAACCATTACCAGGAGCAACGCCAGAAACCAGCGCATCACTGAATCTCTCCCAGATACAGGTTAAAAATTGCTTCACCAACCGGGTGATCTCGCCACGTGACATGGCCAAAGGCAGCGACCGATCGCAATCCATAGATCGCGTTGGTATAAAAGACTTCGTCCGCCTCAATCACATCCTGGCGCGTGATTTTCGACTCGGCAACCCGGAACCCGAGCGAGGACGCCCAGCGGGTGAGCACCAGCCGACGCCGCGTTCCGTGTATGCCACAATCGACCAATGACGGCGTGAGCAAATGATCCCCGCGCAGAATAAACACATTCCCCGCCGCCACTGAAACCACGTCGCCACTTTGGCCGAGCAGCAGTACTTCATCCACCCCCTGCTCCCTGGCATCGAGAGCGCCAAGCACCTGCTCAAGCCGGTTGAGATGCTTTAACCCCGCCAACGCGGGCTGCGAAGCCAGGCGAATGCTGCCTTCGCCCAACACGGCGGGCGAAGCCATCTGTGTGGGATCGCGCAACAATCGCGAAGCCTGCATGACAATCCTCGGCTGAGACTCCCGTGGCGGTGTATATCCCCTCGGCCCCGCCCCTCTCGTCACGCTCAGTCGCAGCGCCACATGGCGCCACCCCAGGCTGGCAACCTCGTGACAAGCTGATACCAGGTGTTCTTCGACAAGTGCCATACAGTGGGGAAACCGGAGCGCCTGCAACCCTTTGCTGAGCCGGTCCAGGTGCAGGGGAAGAAACAGGGGCTTTGCGTTTATCAGCAGGAGCGTTTCAAAAACGCCATCACCGAAGTCCAGACCCCTGTCGGGCAGAGGCAGCGATCTAGTGGTCGCGCCATCCAGCCAGATCACACTATCGTCTGGCATCGAAAGAGGGGCTCAGTCTACCCTGCTAAAGAGCAGCGACCCGTTGGTTCCACCAAACCCGAAGGAATTGGACAGTGTGCTGTGCAGTTCAAGTTCCTGAGCATTGTGCGGCACGAAGTTCAGGTTGCAGCCGTCTTCCACATTGTCGAGATTGATGGTCGGCGGCGCCACCTGGTCTCGCAAGGCCAGAACCGAAAAAATAGCCTCTACCGCGCCGGCGGCCCCCAGCAAGTGGCCAATCATGGATTTGGTAGAGCTCACAGCCACCGTGCGGGCACAGCTTCCCATTACCGTTTCTATGGCGCGACTTTCAGCGACATCCCCGGCGCCAGTAGAGGTGCCATGCGCGTTAATGTAGTTTATTTTTTCCAGAGGTATGCCGGCATCCCTGATTGCGTTCTGCATTGAAAGGGCTGCACCACGACCGTCCTCAGGCGGCAATGTCATGTGAAATGCGTCGCCGCTCATGCCGAAGCCGACCACTTCCGCGTAGATCTTCGCACCACGTCGGCGCGCCTGTTCATATTCCTCCAATACCATGACGCCAGCACCATCACCCAACACGAAACCGTCCCGATCCTTGTCCCAGGGTCGTGAGGCCCTTTCCGGATCGTCGTTGCGCGTGGAGAGTGCACGTGCCGCGGAAAAACCACCCAGCCCGACAGGTGTAGTGGCCATCTCGGAACCGCCAACCAGCATCGCATCAGCATCACCCTGGGCAATAAGTCGCGCTCCAAGACCTATGTTGTGAGTGCCGGACGTACAAGCCGTCACAATCGCGAGGTTTGGGCCCTGAAGATTGTATTTTACCGAGAGATTTCCGGCCGTCATGTTTATGATCGAGCCGGGCACAAAGAAAGGTGAGATGCGCCGGGGGCCCGAGGTGCGAATGATCTCGGCATTTTTCTCAATCTGGCCAATGCCGCCAATACCTGATCCGATTGAACAGCCGATGCGCGGCGCGTTTTCCTCGGTAACTTCCAGGCCGGAGTCGTTCATCGCCTGGATACCTGCAGCCATGCCGTACTGCACGAAAACGTCCATCTTCCGCGCTTCTTTTGACGTCAGATACTCCGATATATCAAAGTCTTTAACACTGGCACTAAACTGCGTGCTGAACGCAGAAACATCAAACATATCGATAGTGGCAGCACCGCTTTTGCCCGCAACAATATTCTGCCATGTTGCTTCGACGGTGTGGCCGATTGAACTGACGATGCCGAGGCCACTCACGACAACTCTTCTGCCCTTCAACGCTATAACTCCTTTACCGCGAAAAATTCCCGGGAGCTCGAAACAAGAAAAGCCGGTCTATCGGCAATAGACACGGCTTTCTGGGAAAAGATTGCGGAGTGTATCAGGCGAGATTGTTATTGATGTACTCGATCGCCAGTTTCACGGTGGTTATTTTTTCCGCTTCCTCATCCGGTATTTCGGTTTCGAACTCTTCTTCAAGCGCCATAACCAATTCGACCGTGTCCAGAGAATCCGCACCCAGATCTTCAACAAAGGATGCCTCGGTTTGCACCTCTTCTTCTTTGACGCCAAGTTGTTCAGCTACGATCTTCTTAACGCGCTCTTCAATGCTGCTCATGGTTTCTGCTACTCCTGAGGTTTTTTTGCTGATTCTTCGCCGATTAAACGGTCTGAGCGGGCAGTTTACTCGTTTTTTCCGGGAGAGTAATACCTTTTTTTGGCACTGCCGCCCAACGATGTTTTTATCCTGCTGTATCAGATGCTTAGCCCATATACATACCACCATTTATGTGCAGGGTTTCGCCCGTGATATAGCCTGCGGAATCGCTACAAAGAAAACTTACGAGAGCGGCTATTTCGCGCGGCTCACCAAGCCTTCCCAGGGGTATCTGCTGTCTGAGAAGTTCGCGCTGTTCATCCGCCAGCGCGCGCGTCATGTCCGTGTCGATGAAACCTGGCGCAACACAATTTACCGTGACCGAACGGGAACCCAGCTCTCTTGCCAGGGCACGAGAAAAGCCCTCTGCGCCGGCTTTTGTTGCCGCATAGTTGCTTTGCCCGGCATTGCCCATGGCACCCACCACCGAGGTGATATTCACAATGCGACCCCAGCGCGCTTTCGTCATGGCGCGCGCGCAAGCCTTGCTGAGACGGTAAATGGCAGTCAGGTTGGTTGCGAGCACGTCGTCCCACTCCTGGGTTTTCATGCGCAACAGAATATTGTCTCGTGTGATGCCCGCATTGTTCACCAGTACCAGAGGATCGCCAAACTCCTCGGAGACCTCTTTGATGACGCGGGCGATGGCGGCTTCGTCTCCCACGTCAAGCACCACTCCCTTGCCGGCATGACCTTCTGCCTCAAGCTGCCCGGTGATCGCTTCTGCCCCTTGTTGCGAGGTTGCGGTGCCTACCACGGTGAGGCCATCGCTGCCGAGAGCGCTGGCAATAGCACGCCCTATCCCGCGGGTGGCTCCGGTAACAAGCGCCACCCTGGTGTTACTATTCATTGCAATTCCTCCCGGTCAGGAAAGTGCGTGCAGTGCTGAACGTAGCGCATCAGGTTCTTCCAGAGTGTAACTTTGCAGACTCTTGTCTATACGCTTGTTCAGGCCGCTCAACACGGCACCCGGCCCACATTCTACGAAGTTGTGCGCGCCTCTTTCCCGCATGGCTACAACACATTGAGTCCATTGCACCGGGCTGGAGACTTGCTCAATCAACAACTCCCGAATCCGCTGCGGCTGCGATTCGGGTGCCGCGTGCACATTATGTATTACGGGGATTTCAGGTGTATGAATCGTCATATCTTTCAGTATTGTGGCAAGACCTTTCCCTGCGGGCGCCATAAGCTGCGTGTGAAACGGTGCGCTGACAGGTAGCGGCATGGCGCGTTTCGCGCCGGCAGCCTTCAACGCTGTTATGGCGGCATCGACCGCCGAAGCATGGCCGGCAATAACAATCTGCCCGGGCGAGTTGTAGTTTACTGCTGACACCAGTCCATCCTGCTTGCGCGCAACTTCGGCGCAAATCGAATTAACCGTGGCATCATCGAGGCCGATGATCGCCGCCATGGCGCCCTCGCCAACCGGCACGGCACTTTGCATAAACTGGCCGCGCTGTTGTACCAGATCGAGCGCATCCCGAAATGCCAGCGCCCCGGCGCACACCAGCGCTGAGAATTCACCCAGACTGTGTCCCGCCATGACGGCAGGTGTACTGCCACCTTCCGCCTGCCATGCGCGCCAGAGTGCAACGCTCGCCGTCAGGAGCACCGGCTGGGTCGTTGCGGTAAGGTTCAGGTCTTCCTGCGGGCCTTGTTGCACAAGATCCCACACAGCAAAACCCAGGACCTCGGAAGCTTCGTCAAAGACTTCCCCGACCACCGGAAATGCCTGGTGCGCTGCGCTCAGCATGCCCACTTTTTGTGAGCCCTGCCCTGGAAATACAAACGCTATCGCCTGCTCTGACATTATTTAACCCTGCCGGCTAGTGGAAAACCTCGCCGGGAGCGTTCTGTAATACCGCGGCGAAGGCGGAGAAGACAGCGAGGAACTGCGAATGATTTAGAATGATGTTGACAGCGCTCACTGCGCTGCTTGCGAGGGAAGCGAAGACTGCTGCCCCGCGAAAGGCTGGGCGTTACGCGAACGTGGTCAGCCAACTCGGGGGGTGTTCGCAGTTTGCGACCAGCCTAGTCATCGCTGCCCGTTTCAACAACTTTATTCCCACGGTAGAACCCGTCAGCGGATACGTGATGCCGCCTGTGTGTCTCTCCCGAGGTCGGATCAACCGACAGCGTGGGCCGCGAGAGAGCGTCGTGTGAACGGCGCATGCCACGACGTGAACGCGTTTTCTTGCTTTTTTGCACAGCCATTTCTGGAACTCCTGCTATTTCTCGCCGGGCTTCAATTGCGCCAGCACACCAAAAGGGTTGAGCTTCTCCGTGCCCGCGTCCTCTTCTGGGGGCGGGTCCGTGTAGGCCGCTATACTCTGCCTGCAGTCTTCAGTATCGTGGTAACTGAACGGCGGTAGCGCCAATATCAGTTCTTCTTCCACTATCGCCCAAAGGTCGCAGGACGTTTCCTCTACTATCAGCGGGTCGAGATGCCCAGGCAGCGCTGCCGCCTGGCTGTCCGACCACACTACCGCCAGCCGGTTTTCCGCGTTTAGATGCACCGCTAAAACATCCAGACAGCGCTGACAGATCACCGTTACGTCCGCCTGAACGGCCAGATCAATAACGGTGTGACCCTCATCGTCCTTGTTGAACGCCATCCGTGCCGTGATGTTGCCTTCGTCGCCCGCCAGCATGCCGCGAAACCGCGACAGATCTGCAGGCCTGAGTGCCCCATCTACAGAGGCTCCCCGTAACGTGGCTTTGCGCACATCCAGCGTCGCGGGAAAGGGCTCCGGTAACATAGGCGCGCATCTTAGGTGCGGTTTGTGCCTTTGTCAAAAAAATCTTTAGAATACAATCAGTTCTCCCTTACCCGCCGACCAGCCAGGCCGCGATGAGAATTTTACTCGCATCGACATCCCCTTACCGACGCAAGTTGCTTGAAAGGCTCTCGCTCAATTTTCTGTGCGTCGCGCCAGATGTGGATGAATCGCCGCAGGAAAATGAGCGCCCTGAGAGCCTTGCAGCGCGTCTGTCTCTGGCCAAATCTGCTGAAGTTGCCGAGCGCTATCCAGAGGATCTGGTAATAGGCAGTGACCAGGTGGCGGAGTTGCACGGCCTGACTCTCGGCAAGCCGGGGGGACGCGATACAGCGGTAGCACAGCTTCGAGCCTGCTCGGGGCAGAGCGTACAATTTCTGACGGGCGTGGCCCTGAGCTGCAAAGCGACAGGTTTCCGGCAGGTTCACGTGGAGTCTGTGCAAGTGCGTTTTCGTCAGCTGGCTGACGCAGAAATCAGCCGCTACGTGGCGCTTGAAAAGCCCTTCGACTGTGCGGGCAGTTTCAAGATCGAGGGGCTGGGTATCACATTATTCGAGCGCGTGGTCAGCGAGGATCCGACCAGTCTGGAGGGGTTGCCCCTGATCGCACTATCCAGGATGCTGCGCACGGCCGGCATGAAGCTACCTTGAAACCACTACCATACTTTCTATTTCAATTAGTTACGTAGTATTTCTAATATTGAGTCCAGATCTGGGTCCAAGGACGCCTGTAGCGCCAGTTCGCCACTGCCCGGCAGGCTGAAGCGCAGCTCAGCCGCATGTAAAAACAGACGTTTAAGGCCCAGGCTGGCAGCCAGCCGCTGACCCGCATCGCTGGCATATTTGTCGTCTCCGAGCAACGGGTGGCCTGCGTGCAGTGCATGCACGCGTATCTGATGGGTTCGCCCGGTAGCTGGCCGCGCTTCAAGCAGCGTCGCCGAAGCAAACCGCTCCAACACCGTAAAGGCGGTCACTGCAGGCTTGCCTTCCCTGCTCACCTTTACCATCCTCTCCCCTGACACCAGAACCTGCTTTTCCAGGGGCGCATCCACCGATCCGCGGTTCCTTGGCCACTTGCCAGCAGCCAGCGCCAGGTAACGCTTGTCGATATGCTTCTCGCGTAATTGTCGGTGCAATTCCCTCAACGTTGCGGCGCGTTTCGCGATCATCACAAGGCCCGATGTGTCCCTGTCCAGCCGGTGTACCAGTTCAAGATAGCGTGCCTGCGGCCGCATCTGCCGCAGACTCTCAATCAACCCGAAACTGAGACCACTTCCCCCATGCACAGCGAGACCTGAGGGTTTGTTCAGCACCAGCAGGTCTGCATCCTCATACACTATCCGACCGGCGAGATCTTCAGACACCCGGCGCGGTATCCGGGCCAATGCGTCCTTTGAGGATTCGTGAAGGGGAGGAATCCGAACCACATCACCGGCCTCCAGGCGGTATTCGCCCCGGGTGCGCCCCTTGTTGACGCGCACTTCTCCCTTGCGCATGGCGCGATAGAGCCGCGTTCGTGGGACACCACGAAGCTGACGCTGCAAAAAATTGTCCAGGCGCTGGCCCGAATCTTCCGACAGCACTGTCACCAGGCGCACATGACCGGAAGTGGTGTCTGTGTGTTCAGCCACGACCGCATGACCCCCTGTTTTTCTTCATCATTTACTGGTATTGTCCCGCCGTGGTGAAGTCCGGCCAACTTTCATGCGGCCGGAAGATTCAATGTAACCCGCTGGCGATATTTGGGGCTGTCGATGAGACGCAGACTCCGCCAGTCAGACCACACCAAAACACAGGATGTCGTCAGTCTGTCCGCCGCTGCTCACTTTACGCTGCAGCAGCATCAAGCGCCAGAGGGACGACCACAATGAACCGCGCAGCAGGGTCTGCCGGGTTCAGAAATCAGTTATAGAAAGTGTTCGGCGCCTGAGCAGCCAACGCTACCGAAATACCCGCCCTATGGCGTGTCTGGTACCGATGTCAGCCTGTCAGGCGCTCCAGTGGCAATGTGCCAGCGACACCCCAATCGGATCGCAGCACTGCAACTCGAACAGCCCGCTTCCCGGAAGCATGGGTTTTCCCCTGCTCCGCACCGCGGGCTTTGGTGATAGGCCGACCGCCGGCACGCTGGCGTCAAGCTGCCGATTTCGTTCCTGATTTCCCGCCCCGACCGACCCGCTGCCACATGAAAAGTGGCCCTATGAAAAAAATGTTAATCAATGCAACTCAACCCGAGGAGTTGCGTGTAGCCCTGGTCGACGGACAGCGCTTGTACGACCTGGACATCGAAAATCGCACCCGCCTGCAAAAAAAGGCGAACATCTACAAAGCAAAGATCACACGTGTTGAACCCAGCCTGGAAGCGGCATTTGTCGACTTTGGCGCAGAGCGTCATGGTTTTCTACCACTGAAAGAAATCGCCCGGGAGTACTTTTATCGCAAACCGGGTGACGTGGATGGCCGGCTAAAAATCAAGGACGTGGTCAAGGAAGGCACAGAACTCATCGTCCAGGTCGACAAGGAAGAGCGCGGAAACAAGGGCGCGGCCCTCACGACCTACATCAGTCTTGCCGGGCGATACATGGTTTTGATGCCCAACAATCCAAGGGCTGGCGGAATCTCCCGTCGCATCGAGGGCGATGACCGCAGCGAGTTGAAGGATGCTCTCAGCGCTCTGGAAATCCCCAACGGCATGGGTGTAATCATTCGCACCGCAGGCGTGGGCCGTTCTGTGGAGGAGTTGCAATGGGATCTGAACTACCTGTTGCAGCTCTGGGATGCCATCAGCAAGGCCAATGACGAAGCCAAAGCCAAGGAACTGCTGTTCCGTGAGAGCAACGTGATCGTCCGCGCCATCCGGGACTACCTGCGCGATGATATTGGTCAGGTTCTGATTGATTCGACAGATGCGTATCAGCAGGCCTGCGATTTCGTGGGGCAGGTGATGCCCCAGTACACGAATCGTATCCAGTTCTACGATGACCCCATTCCACTGTTCAATCGGTTTCAGATTGAAAGCCAGATCGAGACGGCGTTTCAGCGCGAAGTTCGCCTTCCCTCCGGCGGCTCCATCTGTATAGACCCGACCGAAGCCCTGGTATCGATCGACATCAACTCCGCACGGGCTACGCGCGGCGGCGACATTGAAGAAACCGCGCTGAATACCAACCTGGAGGCAGCCGATGAGATTGCGCGCCAATTGCGGCTGCGCGATATGGGCGGTCTGGTTGTGATCGATTTCATAGACATGCTGGCCGCGCGGAACCAACGCACGGTGGAGAATCGTGTCAGGGATGCTCTGAGCATCGACAGGGCCCGGGTACAGGTGGGTCGCATTTCCCGCTTCGGGTTGCTGGAAATGTCCCGCCAACGTTTGCGCCCTTCCCTGGGAGAGACCTCCGCCATTGTCTGCCCGCGATGTAACGGCCAGGGCACAATCCGCGACACCAAATCCCTCGCCTTGTCGATTCTGCGCCTCCTGGAAGAGGAAGCGATAAAGGAGCGCAGCGCCGAAGTGCGGGCGATTGTCCCGGTTGACGTGGCGGCTTACCTGCTCAACGAGAAGCGTTCGGCTCTCACAGAAATAGAACAGGTTACCAAGGCGCGCATGCTGGTTATCCCCAACCCCAATCTGGAAACTCCCCATTTCGAAGTACAGCGCTTGCGTGATGATGAAGTTGAGGGAGACCATGAGGTGAGCTACACGGTTGATATCACCGTGCCAGATGCCGAAGCCATTAGCGATGCCCATGCTGCAGCGATCCCCCCGCAGGAGGCTGCGGTGAAGGGTGTGCGAACTGAAGCCCCCGTGGCGCCACGGGCCCCCGCGCCGCAGGAGCAACCGGGCGGGTCGCGAGACAGTGCATCCGCCCCTCCCGCCCAGGCACGCGGTGCCAGCGGGCAACGCATGAAGCGCAAGCAGCGCAGCAGCAAACCGGCCGGCCTGTTTGCCAGGCTCTGGGGCATGCTCTCCGGAGAGGCGTCCGAGGAGAAGACTCGACCGCAACAGCCCACAGCGATGGCGCCCCCATCTGAACAGCGCAAGGAAGCTACCGAACAACGAGGGCGCACCCGAACTCGAGGTGGCCAGTCCCGGAACCAGGAGGGTCCACGCGGCGACCGCGCACGGTCCGAATCTTCCTCCAGCACTGAGCGCGGGAGCCAGAAACGCGCTCCTCGTGACGGCCAGAAGTCAACCGGCAAGGATGGCCAGCGCCAGAGCAATCGCAGTGGTTCCGGTGCACGCAGAGGGGGGAGTCGCGATCGTCGCAGTGAGTCAGAAACACGGGGCAAGGAAACCCCTGCTGCAGCGGACGTGGAGAAAACTCCGGATGTAGAAACCTCAGTGGAGTCAGCGAACACTTCTGCGGCAGAGCAGCAGCCGAAACCCCGCAAGCGGCCAAGCGATGTCAAACGCAGTGAACCAAAGCGGAAAAGGCGCAGTCGAAAGCCAGAGAGCCAGGATGAGGGACAAGATGGTGCGCAGCAGCCAGCAGTCGCTGCCGCCAGCGAGGACGTTGCAGCAGTGCCGACTGAGAATGCTGTCTCAAGAGCGCCTGTTGTCGAACCTGCGAAGCCAGAAGTTGCGAAGCCAGAAGTTGCGAAGCCAGAAGTGACGGATAGCGCCACTGCTGAAATTAGCGCCGTCTCGAACGAGGACCCTGCGGATCTGGAGACTTCCCAGGATTCACCGCATGTGGAGGCAGCTCCATCCGCTGAGAAAGCACCAGAGCCAGAGTCGCCGGCAGCCACGACCCCCGCGAAAGCGGTGGCGGCTGCTTCTGCCGATGCGCCCGCTGAGCCCTCCGCCACTGGCACCGAAGGCATGTCTGTTACCGGCCGCGCCAGTAACGACCCGCGGGTCAACTCGCGTCCGGTCACCAAGGTGGAAATTGCCACATCGCACCCGGTGCTTTTCAGCGACACCGTCGCGCCCCCTGTTCCTCCCAGCACATCATCTGCGCCCCGTGCCAGCAATGATCCGCGCGGGGAGCGTTCGCAGGATGCGGCCGGACAGCAGGCCGCGAGTCAGTAATGCAAAAGGGATGCAGGAGTCTGCTACTCTTGTGTCCTCTTTCCATCACTGTATAATTCCGGGCGCTTCGAGGGCGATAATCCTTGCAGTGAAACAGATCAAGTTCCAGGTGGGCTGGCTGAGCGGTCGAAAGCGGCGGTCTTGAAAACCGTTGAGGGTTTATCCCCTCCCGGGGTTCGAATCCCTGGCCCACCGCCAATCAATAAAAAGGGGCACCTCCGAGGTGCCCCTTTTTATTGATTGGCAATAATTGAAAGCCTGTGTCCAATGCCCGATTTCACAAACCCCGAGATAGAGCGCGTTTCCAGGCGCGCCGCGTAAGGCCGCGTAACAGCTATCGGCCGCGACATCTTGGAATTTGACTCCTGCACCCGTATTATTGATCTATGGTCTGGATTCTTCCTTGCCGGCAATGGAGCAATAGTTATGCAAGACAAAAGCGTTTACCGCGCGGATTCAACAGCGATTGAATCTGTTCTGAGCACCAACCGGGTGCTCAAGAATACCTACATACTTCTGGGCGTGACGCTCGCCTTCAGCGCACTGTGCGCCGGCGCATCGATGGCGCTTGGCTTTCCGCCCCTGCCATGGTTTGTCAGCCTGGCCCTGATGTTCGGGTTGCTCTTCCTGGTACACAAAACCGCCAATAGTGCCTGGGGTTTGCTGAGCGTTTTCCTGTTCACCGGGTTTTTCGGCGCAATGCTGGGGCCCATGCTAAATGCCTATCTCTCCATGCCAAACGGCCCGCAACTGGTGATGCAGGCACTTGGTGGTACGGCCGTCGTTTTCTTTGGGCTGTCGGCATACGCCTTAACCACGCGCAAGGACTTTTCCTACATGGGGGGATTCCTGCTCGTTGGGCTGCTGGTTGCAATCGTCGCAATGATCGCAAATATATGGCTTGCCATCCCCGCCCTGTCTCTCGCGGTCTCAGCTGCGATCGTAATGATTATGTCTGGATTGATCCTTTACGATACCAGCCGCATTATAAACGGCGGCGAGACCAACTACATTCGCGCAACTGTTTCGCTCTATCTCAGTATCTACAACCTGTTTATTCACCTGCTCAATCTCCTGACAGTCCTGGGCGGTGATGACTAGCCTCAACTGCGGTAAAATGAAGCCCCGGCATCCGCCGGGGTTTTTTGTATGTGGGACACTCATCTTTTGATCTACTCCCTGCTCGTACTGTCATCGCCCCATGCTGGTTTGTCGGCACGTACGGCCGCTGGCTTCGCTCAAGGTGTGCTGGCGAGGGGGCACACCCTTGAGCGTGTGTTTTTTCTCGATGCTGGTGTGCAACACGGGGCTGTCTCCCCGGTTTTCCCGCAGGGTGAAGCCAACCCACTGGATGACTGGCTGGCACTTCGGAGAGATCATTCCATTGAGCTACTGCTGTGCGTGTCATCTGCGCTTCGCCACGGCATGCTGGACAGCAATGAAGCAACGCGTCACGAGCGGGCAGGCGCTACCATCCACCCGGCCTTTACTATTGCCGGACTCGGACAACTCATTGAAGCGAATCAACAGGCCGACCGCCTGATTACTTTCGGGGGCTGAAGATGGATACCGATTCCCGAAAAAGAACCCTGCTTGTGACGCGGCACAGCCCGTACCGGGGCAACACTGCGAAGTCTGCTCTGGACACCGTATTGGCCATGGCGGTTTTCGAGCAGCCGATATCAATGCTCTTTCAGGGCGAGGGAGTGCTCCAGTTGTTGCCAGACCAGGCTGCCGAGGTACTCGGCAGGAGCAGCCTGTTGCGCCAGTTGGAGTCTCTCGCCCTCTACGGCATCGACAAGCTGTTCGTTGACGCACATTCAATGCGTCGTTTCGGCATCGACCTCGCACTTTGCAGCATCGCTGTCAGTTCGCTTGAGGAAAGCCAGATACGCGATCTCATACTGCAACACGACACGGTGTTGGGGTTCTGATGATGATCCTGCATACCTTGAGCGCCTCACCGCACAGTAACGTTTACCAGGATTGTCTGCGAATCGCCGCTGAAGACGACGCAATTCTGCTGCTCGGTGATGGCGTATATGGCGCAATTGAAGGCGCGGAGGCGGAAGCCGCTTTACTCAAATGCGGTGCCCGGCTGTTCATACTTTCTACTCACGCCAGAGCCGCCGGAGTGCATACATTTTCGCATCAATTTACCGAGCTGGACATGGCGGGCTTCGTGGAACTCACGGAGCGGTATCCCAGACAGCTTGCGTGGCACTGATATGCTGCCAGAACAGGCTTTCGACAGTGAGGGATTTCTGCGCAATCTGGAAGACTGGTCGCCCGAGGCCGCCATCCAGATCGCAAGCGCCGAGGGGATTGGCTTGAGTGACGCCCACTGGGAGATCATCTATCTTCTGCGTGACTACCATGCAAGGTATGACAGCTCGCCCGCGATGCGCGCGCTGGTAAAGTACTGTGCGCAACAGCTGGGCGAAACAAAGGGCAGGAGTATCTACCTGATGTCTTTGTTTCCGGGCTCTCCGGCCAAGCTGGGCAGCAAGATCGCGGGGCTGCCAAAGCCTGACAATTGTCTATGACTGGCCTCACCGATCATGCACAGCACTGAACATCCTTTTGCACGATTCGTGCGCATTCTGGGCAAAGGCAAGACTGGCAGCCGCTCCCTGGAACGTCACGAAGCGCTCGAGGCCTTCGGCATGATTCTGCGTGGCGAAACGGAGGCCCTGCAACTGGGTGCCTTTCTGATGTTGCTGCGGGTAAAGGAAGAATCGCCGGAGGAAATTGCCGGGTTTGTCGAGGCCTGTCGTGAGTGTATGCATGCACCTCCAGACGGGCTGCGGGCGGATCTGGACTGGTCGAGCTACGCGGGAAAGCGCCACCAGCATCCATGGTTTATTCTCTCCCTGTTGCTGCTGGCAGAGGCCGGCTACCGAATTTTCGTGCACGGCAGTGCCGGGCATACGCCTAACAGGCTCTACACGGAGCATGCCATGCGCTCGCTCGGCCTGCCGGTTGCCTCGGAGTGGGCTGAAGTCGAAATGCGCCTGGGCGAAGCCGGCCTGTGCTATCTGCCCTTGCAATGCTTCTGCCCTGTACTGGATGAAATCATTCAGCTTAAGCCGCTCCTTGGTCTGCGCTCGCCGGTAAATACGTTGACTCGAATGATCAATCCGCTGGGCGCGCCAGCCAGCATCCAGAGCGTTTTTCACCCGGCCTACTCCAGGCTCCATCAACAGGCAGACCTGCTCCTTGGGCAGCAGCGGGCCCTGGTGTTCAAAGGCGAGAGCGGCGAGGTCGAGCTCAAACCCCACGCCGACACGCGTCTACACGTACTGGAGAATGGTGAAATGCGCGAGTTGATAGCAGCGCGGGCATTCTCGCAGCGGGTAGCGCCTGTTGATCAGGCTCGGGTCGAGCCCTTGCGTGCGCTGTGGCAAGGCGATGATAACGATGCGTACGGGCTTGAAGCGACTCTAAGCACCGCCGCCGCCGGCCTGCTGTTGCTGCGCCCTCACAGTACATTCACACAACAGCGCGCGGAAGCAGGCCAGTTGTGGCAACAACGCGACCGGCACAGGCTCCATTGATGCCTCTCGCGGCCGTTCAACCCGAGGCTTATGTGGAACTACTGCGCGCCAAGAGCGCCCATGTAGTACAACTGCTGAGCCCGTTCTCGCCGCCGCCCCCCGAGATATTTCGCTCACCTGTCACCGGCTTCCGCATGCGCGTTGAGTTTCGAATGTGGCATGAAGGAGAGGCGCTCAACTACGCCATGTTCGATCCGGATCAACCGCGAATTCCAGTTCCGGTTGAGACGATGCCGATCGCTGACGCACAGATTCAGGCGATAATGCCTTTGTTGCTGGCACAACTGCGCCGTTCACCCACGTTGCGGCGAAAGCTGTTCCAGACAGAATTCCTGGCGACCTCGACGGGCGACATACTGGTGACACTCGTGTATCACCGCCCCCTGGACGCCAACTGGGAACTGGAAGCAGCCAGTTTACGCAAGGCACTACACACTGATTTTCCTCAGCTCTCGCTGATCGGGCGCAGTCGCAAACAAAAGATTGTGCTGGGGCGCGACTACGCTCGGGAGCTGCTTGAAATCGAGGGTATGCGCTATCGCTATCGACAATATGAACAGGCATTCAGCCAACCAAATGTCTGTGTAAACAGGCACATGATCACCTGGACATGCGTGCAAGCGGCTAAGATCAGTGCGGGTGATTTACTCGAGCTCTACTGTGGCAACGGCAATTTCACACTGCCGCTGGCGCGACATTTTCACAGCGTAATAGCCACTGAGGTGTCAAAAGCCTCCATGCGGGCTGCACGTGAAAATCTCGCGGAGAATGCAATTGGCAACGTTCACCTTGTGCGCCTGTCGGCTCAGGAAGTGGCACAGGCACTCGCCGGGGAGCGAGTGTTCAGGCGTCTCGCCTCATTGCCAAAGCCCATCGGAGATTTTAATCTGAGATCGCTGTTTGTCGACCCGCCGAGAGCCGGTCTCGACGAGAATACCGTTGCTACCGCGGCGCAGTTCGAAAATATCATCTACATTTCCTGCAACCCGGTCAGCCTGGCGATGAATTTGCGCTCACTCAGGCAGACACATTGCATCACGGCCCTGGCCCTGTTCGACCAGTTTCCCTACACGGACCATATGGAGTGTGGAGTGGTTCTGCGCAGAACACGCGATGTCTGAAGCCGCTTAGAATCGCATGCCAAAGTCGAGCAGTCCGTTTCCGAGCACATCATCCAGCCGGTCGGCGTCTGCGGCATCAATTTGCAGGTTCCGCAGTTCCAGCTCACGGTACAGATCGCGCTTCTGCAGGCGATCTTTCAGCTCATGGGCAGGAACTTCAGACTCCCAGCAGTCTATGTAGATACAGCCGTCTGGCAGGTAGAAATCCGCGAAAACCGCCTCCTGACTGGGCAGGGCACGGCGATGTGCGTGCGCCAACTGCGCGAGGTACAACCAATTGCAGACACTCGCCTGTAGTGCTGAGCGCAGGTGATGACCATCGATGCCCTGTAAGTTTTCGGGCATGCTGGCGCCCACTTGAAACAGGTCTGGCTCTATCTCGCCGTCGGCTGAGGGCAGCGCAATGTTGGAGAATCCGGCCAGCTCGCGATAAACGATGGGATTATCGACAATGTCGTGAGGCCACGTCGCATACAGCGCGCCGCTGTTTCTGCCCTCTTCCTGCTGCCCCCCCAGCGCCCTGCCCCGGGGCGTTAGCTCCCAGCCGATCAGCGTATGTCGCTGCAAACCCAGCTCTGCCATCACCCGGTTGATCTGCTGCGCGCTGAGTGTGGGGTAATAGCGGCACAGGCCGAATGCCGTAATACGCTGGTTGGACTCAATGGCCGCCAGCAGGGGGTGTTCTGTCAGCGTCTCGGGCCAGACGATGTAAGTACCATACCGCTGGCTGCGACGGTAGGTCCCCCCTTCGTATTCGCCCTTCGTTGAAAGTGCCCAGCTGTCTCCGGCCCGCCGTATCCAGCCGTAGTCACGCAGGGTGACGAAGAGTTGCTGTGCTGGTATTTCCAGCTTGCGAGCCAGTGCGGTAGTGGAAAGCCTGCCGTCTTCCGACTGCATTCATCTAACCCTGTTCGGGAAATTCCCGGTAGCGCTCCTCGAGGGAGGCATAAACCTGATCGGCAAAATCCGGGGCCGAACTATCCAGCAGCGCCACCAGTTCCAGCAAGTGCTCGTTATCCTCGCGACCACCCCAGAGTTTGCGGTATGTACCTTCCTGATAACCGTTGTCCTGTCGAAAAAAATTCAGCACGTTCTTGCAAACGTACTGTTTGTGCAAGCCATCGAAATCGAGCCCGGAAGCCTGCATGAGTTGCCAGAATCGGCTTGGTGAGAAACCACGGTTTTGTAGCGCATAGCTCGCAAGTGCTTCGGTTGCCTCGTGCACGCCTACATCCGACGTCTGCAACCCCTCAATATCCCGAACGATGTCATCTGCGATCTGGTCAATACCCCGGCCGGGCGAAAACAGGGCCGAAAGGCCGAAGTGCCAGATATCAATTACTTCCAGCCGCACCTGCTGCATATCGGGCGTCTGCTTTTTCCACCACTTGTAACCGTAGTGTTCGATCAGCTCACCGCATTCGATCCAGATGGCACGATACCAGGCAAAATCCTGGCCCACCCAGTCCGCATGGATGCGTGTATTCATCCTGTCCTGCATGGACAACATACTGATCAATGCCTGCTTCAACAATTGCACTCCGGGCCCGAAATGAATTCATGGTGCGAGTGGCGGGACTTGAACCCGCATAGCCTAAACGGCCGTCAGATTTTAAGTCTGATGTGTATACCAATTCCACCACACTCGCCTTAGAACAGTGTGCGAGGCGCGAGATAATAACATGAATTCCCCGGCCTCAGGCACGCCGCGGACCCGATCGGACTTCATGCTACACTTGCGGCAAATAACATTCGGCCAGGGTATAAACATGGGGGCTCCACGCGGTGAATTCAGTTCCCGCTTCGGCTTTGTCATGGCAGCGGCAGGCAGCGCAGTGGGTCTGGGCAATGTCTGGGGCTTCCCCACGCAGGCTGCCGACAACGGCGGTGCGGCATTCCTGATAATCTATCTGCTCCTCGCGCTGACGCTCGCCTATCCAACCCTGATGGCCGAACTGATCATTGGCCGCCATGCACATGCCAACGCGGTGGGAGCACTGAAGACAATATCATCGGGGCCCGCCAGTAGACGTGTGGGCGTGGCCACCGGCATTTACGGATTTATCATCGCCAGCCTCATACTCAGCTTCTATGCAATCGTGGCGGGCTGGATCATTGCTTTCTGCCTCGGTTCTCTGGTTGAACTATTGGGCTTTGGCGCGCTGAGCGCATGGCTGACCGGCTTCGGGTTCGAACGCAACCTGCTCTTCATGTTGTTATTCATGGCGCTCACCACGGGCATTATCTCAGCCGGCGTGCGTGACGGCATCGAGCGCTGGTCGTCACGCCTGATGCCGCTGTTACTTGTCACCCTGTTGGCCCTGGTGGTTTATGTATCAACACTGGAGGGAGCCGCACAGGGGCTTCGGGTATACCTGCTACCCGATGTATCGGCCACGCTTTCACCCAAGCTGATCATCGCCGCACTCGGATCCGCTTTTTTCTCGCTGTCGCTCGGTGTCGGCACGATGCTGATTTATGGGTCCTATATTCGAGATGAGGAGAATCTGCCTGTCGTTGGCAGTCTCGTGACCGCGGTGGATATTCTTATTGCCGTGCTGGCGGGCTTTCTGGTTCTGCCGGCCATGTATGTTGCACTGCATAATGGCGTCGACATATTCACCGATGCCGGCGAACTGATTTCAGGCGACGGGCTGTTGTTCACAGTATTACCGGAGTTGTTCAGCACCATGGGAACCACCGGTATCCTGGTCTCAATGGTGTTCTTCTTTCTCATGACAATCGCGGCGCTAACCTCATCCATCTCCATGCTCGAAGTGCCTGTGGCTTACACCATCGAAGAGCATGGCATCAACCGCAAAGCCGCCGTACTCGCCATTGGCGTGGCGATCGCAACAATGAGCACGGTTATTCTGCTTAATTTTGATGCACTGTTCGGTTTTGTCATCAGTTTTACCACGCGCTACAGCCAGCCGCTTCTGGGCTTCATGTTCTGTATCTATACGGGCTGGATCTGGAAGCGGGACGGCCAGCTTCAGGAACTCAAAAAGGGCAATGCCAATACCGAGCACACACTTTTCTGGAAGATCTGGCCCGGCTACGTAAAGTTTGTTTGCCCGGTGATCATCCTCGCCATTTTCGGCCAGGCCCTGCTGGAATAAGTGTGCTAGTTCAGGCGGATTTCGCCGGACTCTTTCAGGCGCTGCGTGGGCATCAAGCCGTTGAAATCGATTTTGGCCGAGAAGTCATAGTTTATTGGCTCACTTGAGGACGCACCAAGGCTCGCGAGCAGGCGCAGCAGCTCTATCAACTGCAATCCCGCCTCCAACGTGATTATTTCTTCGCTGTAGCCTTCTATTCGAGGTATTTCGTTGGTAACACCACTGATCAGCTTTCTATCCAGCAATGCAATGCTGTAGCTGATGCCCACAATATCCAGTGCCTGGGTGTTGGGATTCGCGATGCGTAGTTTGATCTCGAACCTGGGCGCTCCCTGCGTGCCTGGAAGGACCCTTAAACTCTCCAGAGAGACCTGTGGAGGGTCGGTCTCGGTCATTAAACCGGCGCAGGCGGTGCATAGCAGCAACACTGTCAGTATCGAGAAACCACGCAAACTGACAGTCACAGGTCACTCCTCATGCAATGAGATAAAAGCAGACACCCCACGGGGCACGAGCAGCAATTCTAACCCGATGTTTTCCCTGGGCAAAGCAGGAAGAGCGCCAGCGCTCCGGGAGGCCGGAGCGAAGGTCAATCGGTGATTGATTGGCGCAGGCGGTGTAACTTCGCGGTGCTCGCATAGCCTGCGAGCAGAAAACCATCAGGCCCGATTTCAATCCAGTCGGTCAGCGGTGAGGCAAATGCCGTGGGCCGAATAGACAAACCATTGGCCCTGGAACTGAAAGACGGTGCACCTGCGGCCAGATTGTGGCCAAAGGGAAAGGTCTGTACATAGCGCTTTGCAGCTGCGGGTGAATTGACGCAAATCTGATCTCGCATGGATTGTGTGCACACGGAGTATATAGACAGCAACTGATTGTCTTGAGCCGACGCCTTAACATCCCCGCTGCCGATTGGACCAGCGAATGCAGCATGGCACAGTGACATCGCCAGAATCAGTGATGTCCCGCCAAAAAGGCGTGCAGCCTTCGTTGATAGCTTCACTTCGAATTCCCCAAAATCCCCTGCCACTAAACCTATCGCCAAGCGCGGGAACTGGCAAACGAAAGGTGTAGATTTTGTGATCGAAGTGGCATCTTCCCGGGATTGGATCTCGGGATTCCGCAAAACAGGTGTTTCACTGTGCCGGGAAAAATTGGAGGCTCGGGTCGGAATCGAACCGGCGTATACGGAGTTGCAGTCCGCTGCATAACCACTCTGCCACCGAGCCTAACAGGGAGTCGGAGCGGTTGATGGCCCGATGGCGGACCTATTCAAACGCCTGAAACCTGAAA
>TARA_R110000823_G_scaffold16747_2_pt1 | contig 31618 bp, 32 predicted proteins | sample TARA_R110000823 | Tara Oceans TARA_R110000823 (sample SAMEA4397722) | marine metagenome | biome: Polar Biome; feature: [DCM] deep chlorophyll maximum layer (ENVO:01000326); material: water (ENVO:00002006), including particulate matter (ENVO:01000060) such as... | depth 20 m | reverse complement strand
AATTGAACGGCTGTCAAAAGAAAACATGGCAGCACAAAACGAAGTGATACGCATCAAAAAAACATTTGCTAGGCACGACTTAAACGTTCTATCTATTCGGAAGCCAAAACTTATTGAGAAAATCATAAACCGTGGGACGGGAGATGTGTTAAATGACCTTAAAACCATTACGAATCCAAACCAATTTGATGAAGTTGGCACTCCTAGTCTTACTTCTTCTGGTTAGTGGTTGTTCTGTTTTTGGGGGAAAAAACATACCTACGGTTAAGCCAATAGAGGTTGTTACTATTGAAAAGAAGGCCCCCGTGTATCACCCGCCATTACCTAGCGCGATAGAAGGATACCCAGTTCAGTGGACCGTGCTTAACCCACAGCTAATGGAGGAATATCTTGCTGATCTTGAGGAAGGCAATGCACCTACTAATGTATGGTATTCTTTGACAACAAAGGGCTATGAAAATCTTTCTTCTAACATGGCAGAAGTAAAGCGGTATTTAAGGCAGGTAATTAGTATTTTAAAATATTACCGAGAAATAGATAAAAAGGAGTCTAAAGATGAATGACGCTCTTCGTAACTATATGTTAATGAAAAAAATGCCTAATAAAGAGTTAATACAAAAAACAGCTGAAAACATGACTGACCAACAACAAAAAGAGCTTTTGGCAAACCTTCAATTTGGTGATTTTGAGACGCGACAAGAAATTGCTCCTTATATGCCTGAGGGATCGAATATTGATATAAGCAAAGCCAATCTTGTTCCTTTGTTTTTAAAGCATAGAGAAAAAGGATTTGACGTAAAAGGAATATCATTAAAAGGGTCTAATAATCCTTACAGAATGGAAGTCCCAGGAGGAGGAGAAATTGAAGCTCCAGGTAATAAAGTTTCTGCTTTGGGTGCTGTAAATGCAAATCCTAGAATATGGGCGCATGAATTTAGGCATTTTGAAGATTTAGCAGGATCTGATAGTTATGGTTACAATTCAGAACATACTAATAGAGTTCTAGATCTTTTTGCCGCCAGAAGCCCATCAGATTTTCAAAAATCAATAAATATGCTTGCATCTGCGGCTCTAGAAGAAGGCGAAGCATTAAAAAATGATGAATTAAAAGGTGATGCTATAGATGCATATAATTTATCTCTCGGAGATGAAGATGACAATCTTGATGAAGCTTTAGATGAAATTTTAAAAATGCCTTTTATTCAAAAATCTATTAAAAGTATAGATTACCTTGAAGGCAGGATGAAGAAAAAATATCCAAAAAATTTACAATACAAAAACTTTCTTAAAAGAAAAGATAAAGTTTTAAAAGAGAAAAAAAGAAAACAAGAAATAAAAGATGAAGGTTATGAAGGTCTTGGATTCTTACCTGTAGACTTTAAAGCCGGTGGAAGAGTAAAAATATTATAATTGGTGGTTTATGAACATATCACAAGAAGGTATTGCGTTAATAAAAAAATTTGAAGGGTGTGAGTTAGAAGCTTACCGATGCAGCGCAGATGTCTTAACTATTGGATTTGGTCATACATCCGGTGTAGCTGAAGGTCAAACTTGCACATCAGAAGAAGCAGAAAGTATTTTAGTTAAAGATTTAGAAGAGTTTGAAGGTTACGTTAATAACTTAGTAGAACAAGATCTTGATCAAAATCAATTTGATGCATTAGTTGCTTGGACGTTTAATCTTGGGCCATCAAATCTTAAAGAAAGTACATTGTTAAAAAAGTTGAATGCAGGAGAGTTTAATTTAGCTCCGCATGAAATTAAACGATGGAATCGCGCTGGAGGAGAGGTTTTAGATGGGCTTATTAGAAGAAGAAAAGCCGAAGCATTGCTTTTTGAAGGCAAAGCTTGGGAAAATGTTTAGCGTGTCAACTTAACTGTTTTTATTATGGCATTAAGAAAAATAAAATTTATCCCAGGGGTTAATAAAGAAGGAACTGAGTATACAGCAGATTCCGGCTGGTTTGATTCTGATAAAATTAGATTCAGAAAAGGTCGTCCTGAAAAAATAGGCGGTTGGGAAAAATATTCAACTAGTACATTTCTTGGTGTATCTAGATCTCTTCACGACTGGGCATCATTGGAGTCTATTCGATATATAGGAATAGGAACCCATCTAAAGTTTTATATTAATCAAGGGACTAGCTACCACGATGTAACTCCGTTAAGAGCTACAACATCTGCTGGAGATGTAACTTTTGCGGCAACTGACGGAAGTTCAATTATAACTGCAACTGATACCGCCCATGATGCTGGGGCAAATGATTTTGTTACTTTTTCTGGATCAGCATCTCTTGGTGGAACAATCACTGCTGCTGTTATTAATCAAGAATACCAAATAGCTTCTGTGCCTACAGCGAACACGTTTACATTTATTGCTAAAGATTCTGATGGAGACGCTGTAACAGCTAATTCAAGCGATAGCGGCAACGGCGGTAGTAGTGTTGTTGGTGCTTATCAAATTAGTGTCGGTCTTAATGTTTATCTTGAAGGTACTGGATGGGGTGCTGGGACCTGGGGTTCTGGAACATTTGGTAGTGTTAGCGCACTGTCTTCAGGAAGTCAGCTAAGGCTTTATAGTCAAGATAACTTTGGTGAAGATTTAATATTCAATGTTAGAGGTGGTGGTGTTTATTATTGGGATGAATCTTCTGGAACATCAGCTAGAGCAGTTCCTTTAACGTCACTTGCAGGGCAATCAAACCCTCCAACATTGGCACTTCAAGTATTGGTGTCTGATGTAGATCAACACGTTATTTGTTTTGGTGCTAATGCAATAGGATCGGATTCAATAGATCCTTTGTTTGTTAGATGGTCAGATCAAGAAAATGCCGCTGACTGGACACCAACAGCAACTAATACGGCTGGAGGAGCGCGAATAAATTCTGGCTCAACAATAGTTGGAGCAGTTCAGTCAAGACAAGAAATATTAATATGGACTGATTCTAGTCTTCATAGTATGAGATTTGTTGGCTCTCCGTTTATATTTCAATTCAGCACATTAAGTACAGACATATCTATGATTTCTCCTAACGCGGCGGTTAATGCTAGAGGCGTTGTCTATTTTATGGACAAGGGTAATTTTTATACTTATAACGGCTCAGTACAGCCTTTGCAGTGCAGCGTTTTAGACTATGTATTTAGCAATTTAAATGTGGGTCAAGCATTTAAAGTATTTGCTGCTGAAAACAACGCTCATTCAGAGGTAACCTGGTTTTATCCAATTAGCTCTGGAGATACAGAAGTAACTAATTATGTTACTTACAATTATGAAGAAAACTTGTGGTCTGTAGGGACGTTAGTTCGAGGCGCATGGATTGGTGCTTCAACAAGGGATAAACCTTTAGCCACATCAATAATAACGTCATCAGACGATAATTATCTTTATAACCATGAAACTGGTTATGATGACGATGGATCTGCAATGACAGCATATGTTGAATCTGGAGACCTTGAGCTTGCTGATGGAGAGGTTTTTACTTTTATTAAACGAATAATTCCGGATTTTAATTTTAGCGGGTCTTCTGGTGACGCTTCTTTAGACATAACGTTAAAAGGAAGTGACTTTCCTTTAGAGTCGTCGTCCACTTTATCGACATCAACAATTACAAATAGCAGCACTCAAGCGTTTGTAAGAACAAGATCTAGGAATTCTGTTGTTAGAATAGAAAGTACTGGTTCTGGATATGGGTGGAGGCTTGGTGATTTAAGATTAGATATGAGACAGGATGGTAAAAGATAATGGCAAGTCAAAGAGAAGAGCCGCTTCCTATTGCTCCTAATGAATATGACGCGTTAAACGAAAGAGTTAACAGAAGAACAATAGAGTTGGCGTTTCAAAGAGTAGAAAATGATGTTCAGTTAGCTAAAACTCAAGGCGACAAAGACGGTTCTTTAGCTATGCGAAGGTTTCAATTTCTTCTTATGGGTGCTTCGTGACCGATGTAATCAAGGTGTTGGGTCAACTTGACCCTTCTGCGACAACAGCAACAACTCTTTATACGGTCCCAGACCTTACACTTACAACAGTAAGCTCTTTGGTTGTTTGTAATAGAACTGGTTCTGCTATTACTTATAGGGTATCTGTTCGAGTTGCTGGAGCCAGCGCAGATGACAAACAATACTTATTTTACGATAAATCCTTAGCGGCTAATTCAACAGACGCTCATGTTATAGGAATAACTCTTAATCAAGCTGATGTAGTAACTGTGTATGTAGGGTCTGCAAATATGTCATTTAGTCTTTTTGGGGTGGAAACTAGTTAATGCCTAATATAATGGTGGGGAAATATTTAATATGAATTATCAACAACAGATGCCTATGGGAATGCCTATGCCTAATCAAATGAGCAAACCACCATTAAATAACCCGATGCCTAGACCGCCATTAAATAATCCTATGCCTCAGATGCCGCCTCAGATGCCGCAAATGGGTATGCCTATGCCTCAGATGCCTCAAATGCCGCCTCAGATGACGCCGCCTCCATTAAACAACCCAATAGGGCAAGATGCGTTACCACAAATGCCGCTTCAAATACCCTCTCAAATGCAAGCTCCAATGGAGTCTATGGCAAATGAAATGTCTCAATATGGGCGTTATGGTGACAGCATGATGGTTCATATGAACCCTGCTGAGCTTCAAGGAATGGCTTCATTATCGCCTACTGGGGAATTAACCAGAAATCCAATGACAGGGCAACCTGAAGCGTTTCTCCCATTCCTTGCTCCATTGCTAGGAACTATGTTTGGGAAGGCTGTTTTAGCAAAAGCAGTTCCTTTTCTTGCTGGAAAAACTGCGTTAGCAAGTGCAATAGGATCTGGGCTTGCAACAACTGCTGCAACTGGAGACGTAAAAAAAGGATTACTTTCTGGAATTACAGGGTTTGGTTTGGGCAAAGCCTTGGGTGCTGCTTCAGAAGCTTTATCTCCAGAAGTTGTTACAGCTACTGAAAATTTGTCTGGTTTAGAAGGCCAAATTACTAGTGGTGCTGATGCAATAAGACAAGGAACTACAACATTAAGCGGTCTTACAAGAGGAACGCCAGAATTTTTAGCTCAAGCTGAAAAACTTTCTAATTTACAAGCAGCGCAATCAGGGTTAACTGGTGCAATAGATACGGGGTCAGGTCTTATGTCTCCTTTAGGTATGGCTAAAGAAGGAGTAGTAGATGCTCAACAATTAGCCAGAGAAGGGACTGGTAGTTTGTTTAGAGAGTCTCCTGGAGCTTTTATTAAAGAATTTGGTAGCCAGTTGATGAAGCCAGCAAACCTTGCTGCTATAGGTGTTGGTGAAGGTCAAACAGCCGCTATGAACGCAGAAGAAAAAGCTATGGCTGATAATCGACGTTTTGAAGAAGACAAAGAAAGAGAATATCAAGAAGCAATGAGCAATATTGATGCTTCTTATGACCAGCTAGAACAAGATTACCCTGGGTACGATATAGACAGGCAATACAATACGGCTATGGGTGGTATGAATGCTGGCGGGATTACATCTATAAACCCTCAACATTACAGAAATAATTTAAATGGGCTACAACAATTAGCCGGAGGGGGGCCAATTCAGAATTTTTACCAAGGCGGTCCTTCTGAGTTCATGGCTGATCTTATGACTAATGGTCCAAGGATTGGTGGTAGTGGAACAATAGTTGATCCAGGTGCAAGCTCAAGACAGTCTGGAATTAGAGGCACCGATGTTCTTACCCCTGCTGATCTTGAAGGTTATCGACCTGGATTTGATCCAGAAATAAAATACTTTAAAGATCGTCCAATAGAAGTAGATCCAATAAATGACACTGCTAATAACACACAATTTGATGAATCTGCGTTTACTGGCCAACAAGGAGGGCAAAATTTTTCTAATGAAGGATTTTTACCCCCTGATGCAAGTATGCTTGGGTTAGGAGAGTTCAACCCGCAGTTTAATTTAATGCAATCAAATCCTGAATTTATGCAAAATGCATTGCAAGAAAACTTTACTGATCGAGTGAGTCAGGCAACAGAAAATGCCAATCAAGTTAACTTGTCTCCTCAGTTGGATGGTTCTGTAAGACCTTCTTCTGATACAGAGCGGTTGCAAGATTACATTGCACAAGGTGCAGATGATGTCCCATCAGAAAATTTAGTGATGAGTGACGATTTAATTTCTAGATTGAATTTAGGAAATATGCCATTTTCAGTTGGCGCGGCTGGATTTGATAATGGAGGAATAACTTCGTTAACTAAAGAAAACATTAATCCAAGAATTCCGTTAGAAGAAGAATTTGCTGAAATGGATCGCGGGGCGATGACGGATACAATGGAATCTAATGGACAGCTTCTTATAGACAGGACAATAATGGCTATAGCTGGAAGGCTTCCAGAAGAAGAAGCAGAGTCTGCAATAAATCAGTTTATTTCAGAATTTGGCTCTGAAGCATTTTCTCAATTAAGAGAGCGCGTTTTAACTGAAATAGTTCCTAACGCTCAAGTAGAAGGTGAGATTGTTGGTTCTGGAGGCGGTATGGACGATATGGTCCAAGGCATGATTGGAGACCAACAAAGAGTTGCTGTAAGCCCTGGAGAATACATTGTTCCTGCTGATGTTGTTTCTGGTATTGGAGATGGAAGTACTGATGCTGGAGTCGGTGAGCTAGACACTATGTTGAATAGAGTTAGAATGGATAGGACTGGAACAATGAAACAGCCAGACCCACTTTATGCTAAAGCAGGAGGTGTGTTACCGGCATGACAAATGCAGCATTGGATTTTAAAGCAAAAACAATTAGAGATATTTCAAGAGAACCTAAGGTTCGAAAAAAATCTAATAGAGGGGAAAAAACCCACACAATTGCTTTAGTCCCAGCACCTTATGTACCAACATTATGGAATGATGTAAGCGACCAGTTAGAAAAAGCTGTAGCAAGGTCAAAAGGAAGATGGACAATGGAGTCTTTATACAATGCTATAGCCTCTGAAAGACAACATCTTTGGGTTGCTTTTAATTCTGATAAAATAATTGACGGGGTAGGAACTACAGAAATTATTGAATACCCAGGAAAAAGAATGCTTGGCGTTCAGTTTTTAGGGGGAAAAAACTTTAATAATTGGGTTTGGGATATTATTGAAAAATTTGATAGTTGGGCAAAAGACAATAATTGCTTAGGTATTGAAGCAACCGCAAGAGATGGTTTTTGGAAGTGGCTGCAACAAGATGGATTTGTAAAGTCATACGTTGTTTATGAAAAGAGGGTTTAATTATGAGTAAAGGTGGTGGAGGGTCTAGCGGACCACAAGAAGTTGTACAGACAACAAGCAATTTACCAGAATATGCCAAGCCTTATTTTACAGAAATGCTTGGCCGCACTATGTACGAAACAACAAGGCCATACGAGTCATACCCAGGTCAAAGACTTGCTGATTTTAATGAATATGAAAGAACAGGTATGCAAGGTGTGTATGACACAGCGACTGGAGGAGACCCTGCAGAAATTGGCATGGCTTCGAAGTTTGCTCAAAATGCAGGAAATTATGTTCCTGGAACTGTTTCTTCTGGTTATGACGCGGGAACAATAACACCTGGATATTCTGCTGGTAATTTATTTAATCAGTATTCTGCTGGCCAAAGACAAAGTGGGTATACCCCAGGAACTTTTGATTCCGGCTATCAGGCCGGAGGCCTTGGGATGGGATACAGCCCTACCGACTACCAATCAGGTTTAAGCGGAAGACAATTTGACTCTGGTTATCAGGCTGGAAATCTTGACCAGTCCTATGGAGGCCCAACATTTCAAGCTGGAACATCCACAGATCCATCTACAATACAGGATTATATGAATCCGTATCAGCAATTAGCAACGGATGTTCAAAAAAGAGAAGCTAGGAAACAGTCTGATATATCGGGATCTAATATAGCTCAACAAGCTTCTCAAGCGGGTGGGTTAGGCGGTTACAGAGAAGCCATCATGCAATCTCAAAGAGAAGGCGATTTGTCGCAGCAAATGCAAGATATACAAGCGACTGGAGATCAAGCCGCTTATCAACAAGCAATGCAAGCCTTTGAGGGTGATAGAGCTGCAAGGCTTCAGGAAGCTCAATTTGGAACTCAGGTAAGAGGGCAAGATATACAAGCCTTTCAAGCTGGAGAATCAGCAAGACAACAAGCGGCGCAGCTTGGTCTTAGTGCTGCACAGCAAGAACAAGCGGCATCTGAAGCTCAAGAAAAAGCAAGGCTTGCTGGGTCTCAATTCCAAGATTCAAGCCAAGCACAACTTCAAAATTTTCAAACTCAAAAATATCAAGCAGAGCAACAAGCTAGACAAGAAGCAGCAAAAATGGGTCTTTCCGCACAAGAAATGGATGATCGAGCTAGACAGGCTGGAGAGACATTTCAACAAGATCAGTTTAGTCAAAATGAACAACTTAGACAGTTTCAGCAACAAGAAGATAGAGCTGTATTTGATGCTCAAGAAAGAGCTAGGCAAGAAGGCGCAAAGTTAGGTCTTAATGCTCAAGAGATTCAAGAGCGAGTTAACCAAGCTGAAAACCAAGCTAAGATGAGGGCTTCTGAGTTTAACGTACAGGCCAGAGATAGGTCTGCAAGACTTGGCCTTGATGCCGGAAGATTCTTAGGAGACCTTGGAAGACAAAGGCAGGACATGGGCTTTGATAGATTTAGGAACCTACAAGCTGCTGGTCAAATACAAAGAGAGCTTGCCCAGAGGGGAATGGACGTTGGTTATGGCGATTTCCTTAGACAGCAAGCATTTCCTAGAGAACAATTATCTTTCTTTAGCAATATGCTTCGTGGTCTTCCTATAACCCCAGGGTCAACACAAGCTACATACGGCAGAGAAACCAGCCCCTACCAACAGGCTCTTGGTGCTGGTATCGGCGGAGTTGGATTGTATAAAGCATTGCGAGGCGGCTAATGAATATATTTGAGCAAGAAGACCTTATAAAAGGATTGCCTGATGAGCGATTAATGAAGGAGGCTCAACAGCCTACCGGACAAATGCCTCAATACCTTATTGTTTCTGAGATACAAAGAAGAGCTGATATGCGTAAGCGATTTGCTGGAGAACAGCAAAAATCTCCAGACTCAAGCATTAAGGATCAAATACTTGGTGGTGGTATTGCCGCTGTAGCTCCACCACAAGGCGGTATGCAGGGCGCAATGATGGGGGCCCCTCAACAGCCACCAGCGCAACCTATGCCTCCACAACAGGCTATGCCAGCCCCTCAGCAACCTATGCCGCAACAACCTATGGCTAGGGGTGGTGTTATTAGAATGTTTGATGGCCAAGACACCCCTTATACGGGATGGACTCCTGTCGGAAATACCATAGATGAAATAGCTGGAAGTCTTTATGACCATCTATCAGAATACGAGCAGCCAAAAAGAAAAGGCAATCCATTTCAGTATGCCCCAGGTTCTTTTTCTAGGGGTGATATTGCGGCTAGTATTTTTGGAGAGTCTTCCGATCCACTGTTAGGACACGCGGCCACCTCAAGAGATAAATTCATAGAAAAATCTAGGCAAAATAATGCGTTACAGAAATACCTTCCGAACAAAGGTTCTCGAATAGACATGATGTCTGCTAATCAAAATATTGAAAAAGGAACGCTTGCTCCTGCAGGTAAAACACTTGCTGATTTAACAGGATCTGGACAAAGTATATTGGCAGATGCTTCTAGGATTAGCGGAGACCTTGCTACAAAACTTGATAAGAATCTTATTGAGTTTGGATCAAGTGATGTAAGTAAAGATAAAACTGATCCAAAAGTTGCAACTGATCCAACATTTGCAGATATATCACGAGAGCTTCTTAAAGTGGGTAACAGTCAATCAGGTTCCGGTGAGATTATGGACAGAATTGACACTACTACATCCAACTACTTAACAAGGGCTAAATCTATTAAGGATTCTATGGAAGGGTTAGAGCCGGTCGATTACCAATCTCAATTAAGCAAATACAATACTGATTTTAGTAAATATTCGCCAGATTATACTGGGCTTATATCAGAGCAAGAGTTAAGAGCGAAAAAGATTAAAGAAGATGCTAAGAAAGAAGTTGGAGCACAATCGTTAATACAACTTGGTGCTGGAATACTCGAAGGAGATGTTGCTGCAGGTCTTCGTGGTGCGGGACAGGCTGCGTCTGGAATTATGAAAGAGGCTAGAGCCGAGTCTACCATCCAACAACAAGCCGCTGACGCATTAAAAGTTTCTGCACAACAAGCAGAAATGACTCTTGGCATTGCGGGAGAAGAGGCTGCGATCAATCAAATTACTGAAAACAACCGAATAATTTCTCAACAAATGACTGATGCAAGACAACAACAGTTAGCTGCGGCTGGGGTGGATCTGGAAACAGCTAAAACCCAAGCTAATTTAGAATCTACTGGTTGGCAAATATATCACGCCAGTAGTTCTAAAGAAAAAGAATTGCTCATAGAGTCTCTTATAAAAACAGCAACAAACATAAGATACCAAAATTTAATAGAAGAAGATAAAACGGCTACTCAAAGAGAGATAATAGATGCAATGGGTCCTTCACTTACCGTATGGATTGAAAATTATAATAACCAAAATGAAACACAAGGTGATGATGGGAGAATGCAAGCTCCAGACCTAATTAAATTTGAAAGAGATTTTAACCAGTACGTTAACACATGGATGAAAGCGTTTGGAGCAGATGTTGTTGGTGATAGAGCTAGAAGCAGTGTGGAAGGTGGTGATCTGACAAAAAGTCGTGGCAAAACTTATGAGTTTGATAAAGATGGATTTCAAATAAACTAATGCCTCAAGCTAGATTGCATGATGGGACTGTATTAAATTTCCCCGATGGAACAGATGAAGAAGTAATTAATCGGACTGTTAAAAATTTTGTAGACTCTAGAAAAGAAAAAGCTCAGCAAGAAACACCTGAAGAAATGGGTACCGTTGAATACGGCCTTGGTTTAGCTCCAGAAATTGTAAAAGGTTTTGGCCGTGGGTTTGGCAAAGGAATCCTTAGTGGTGTCGGTGGGCTTGCTGAGATAGCAGATTCTGCAACTGACCTTATAGGTCTTGAAGGTCTAATAGATAGTGGTGATGAAAACGCCTTAATTAATCTGGCAAACAAAGGTAAGAAATCAATAGATGAAACTATTGGCGTTGGTGATGAATACAAAGATAACTATCTAGTAAAGCTTGGCGAAGGGTTTGGCTCCATTGCTTCTTTTTTTGTACCAGGGGCTGGTGCAGCCGGTATTGCTGGAAAGCTTGGTGCTGGAGCTAAAGCTGCTGGGCTTATTGGCACCTCATCAGCCGTAGGGATTGGTGCTGGAACTGGTGCTGATGACCAAGCCCAAAGGATACAGGCAGCAAGAGATAAAGGGCTTTATGTATCTGATGATGCCGCTGATTTAGCTGTTATTTCTGGAGGCCTTGTTGGCGCATCAGAAGCAGTGACTCCGCTCAGAGTTCTTAAAAAGATTAAAGGAATCCAAGGGCCGCAAGAAAAGCTTAAAAAAGCAAAAAAAGATTACGATGATTTTGTCAAAAAAGGCAATGAGACTGAAGCCGCTAAAAAAATGAATGAAATGTTTCGTTTAAACTCAGAAATTAAAAAAGTAAAGACTGGGTATGATCGAATAAAAAGTGCTTTTAAAGAAGGCTCTGTTGAGGCTATACAGGAATCTGTTTCAAGTGTTCTTCAAGAGAGCATTGAATACGGTTTATATAATGAAAATGTCGATTTTGGCGAGTCTTTGTGGGATGACATTACTGTAGGTGGCGGTGCTGGCGCGTTGCTTGATTACGTTGGTACTGGGGTTGCTAATCGAAGAAAGAGAATAACAAGAGATGTTGACGAGCTAAGAGAACAGCAATTCAGAGATGAAGAAGATGTTCAATCAGAAGCATTTTATGATCAGGCTGAGGCAGCAAGATTACAAATAGCTAACCTCCAAAATTTAGAGCGGCAGAACAAAGCAAATATTTTAGGGTCAATAAACCAGCCGCAAAAGTTACCCGCTATAATAGACCCATATTCTGACCCAACTCCTACACAAGTTGGAGACAGAATTATTGTATTTGATGTTGAAGGCATGGCAAGAACAGCCACCGTAACTGATGTCACGGAAAACGGTAAAATAATTGTTGAAAGCTTGTCGGGAGAACCCCAGGAAGTAGGAGTTGACACTGTTATTGAGAACGCAAGTAATCCAAATTTTCAGGTTCAAAATGATTTTGGTGTCAAAGACGCTGGTGGAAAGCAAGCCGTTCAATTTGATGATAAAGAACTGGATGCGTTAGAAAAAAACATATCCAATATTTTAAAAACAGGCGTAGAGGATTCAAGTAGGAACCTTGTATTAACCAACTTAAACGCCGTAAGAAATGAAAAAGTAAGAAGGCGTTCTGATCCGTTTGAGTCAGACCAGCCTTACAAAGGAAGAGCTAGAAACGACAAAGAAAAAGCAATTGATTACGCCAACCAAATAGCTAAAGACGCGGTTAGAAAGTCTGATGTTTTTCCAAGCTCAGGCAAGTTTGAGATTGTAGAAGAAAAGCGCGGCCAAGAAGGGTCTGTATTTAAAGTAGTTAATTCTGTTGACGGCAAACAATACGGAGAGACTTCTCTTGAATATAATTTTTCAGCTCATTTAGCTGCAAATTTAAACAACCTTCTTATAAACACAAGAATAAACGAAATAATAATTGACGCGATGGATGTGTCTCCAGAGACGTACACAGAAGCTCAATCAGAAAACATTTTTAGAATAGGCCAAAAGCTTAAAAGACCCAACCGCTACACGGTTACTAGTGCCGCCTTAAATGAAGCAGCCGGAACCACAACCTCCTTAAAATCTGCGTATCGAGAAGACCTGTCAATTGACCAACTTCACTTGGATCAATATAACGTTCTTCCGTATAACGACAGAGGAGAAAAGCTATACAACGATCTTAATAACCTTACAGCGTCTCAAACAATTAACTTTGAACGAAGAAAGAAAGGTCTGCCAGAACAAGACGAATTCACTCTGCAAGAAGCAAAAGAAGTATTGGGTGACAAATACCCAGATCTTTTTGATGTTCTCCTCGATGTTAAAAAACCTGAAGTCGGAGGATTCGACACCGCTTTTGGCACTGTTGGAGCAAAGGTTGAGGAAGGTAGGAGGCAATACCAAGACGAAAAAAGAACACTGGAAGAGATAAATGAAATTCTCAAGTCTAAAAACATTATGTCTGGCATTGAAACCCCAGAGGTTCAATATATTTTTGAGCGTATTGTTAATGAATCTGATGTAAAAAACATGAGCCCCTCCCAGAGGGAGTACCTTGTTGAGGGAATAAAGAATTTTCCAATTATTTCTGAGCCAGCAATACTGCCGGACTTTAGGCCAAAGAGTTACAGCAAAGAAGTTTACGACGCAACAATCAATTACGTCTTGGAGACGGGTGATGGAAGCAAAGAGAACATAGAAGGCTTTCTTTCTGAAGTTATATCTGTAGATGAAAACGAAAAGTTTGCAGTCAACCAAAGTCGAATGGCAGAGGACTTAACCACTGAGCTTAAAAGAACCGGATTAATTAATGAAGATCAAACTGTTAATGTCCCACCTGATTCTAGCCAGCTACAACTTCCTTTAATTGACCAAGAAGTTTTTGAACCTAGACCTTATCAAGAGCCTGATACATCTGAAGAAGCAAAACTATTTGAGCAAATGCTTAGTGAAGATTTAAAAGGATTTGGGCTTGAAGGTATACGGCTTAGAATTTTAGATGGGCTAAGGGTCCCTCGTGTTACCAGGGACGATACGCTTGTGTTTAGTGGTGACCCTAGAGAAGCAAGACAGGCTGCTGATGCTGATGGGTTTTATATAAACAATGTAAAAACAATATTTCTTGGCCTTGATAATGCTAAAAAAATAGCAAGAGACCAAACCCCAGAGTCGAGGAGAGCTGCTCTTGCCGACGTTCTTGACCACGAAATACTCCATGCTTTAAGAGATCTTGATTTATGGACAGATAAAGAATGGAGCTTATTGGAAAACCTTGCCAAGAAAAAAATACATGAAGGCGGCACTGAGTTAGAGATAGCAAACGCTAAAAAGAGAAAACTTGACGGGGAGATGCCACGAACATTTTTTGGAAAAGCTAGGGAAGATTATAGGAAAGACCCTAGATTAAACGAAGTTGATTACATGGAAGAAGCAATTGCTGAAATAATTCGAGTCGGAAGAAAGGATCGAAGTCTTATTACAGGCAAGCCTAGAAGTTTAGTTAATAGATTGTTTGAGTTTTTTGAAAGAACTCATAATGCCCTCAAAGGTTCCGGCTTTCAAAACTTTAATGACATTATGAACCGTCTTGAATCTGGTGAAATTGGAAAAAGAGAAAAAGGTGTAATCAGAAGCCTTAGAGCAACTGAAAAGAAATTAGCAGCAATACCGGAAAGAGGTATTGGGCCCACGGCTGATGTGGTTGACCTTGACGAGGTTAGGGAAAGAGACTCCTCGCCTAAGATTCTTCAGGCAAAAAGAGAAAAACCTTACGTTGGTGCGCCAAAAGAATTAACAACTCCTCAAGATCTTGCAAGATTAAGAAGGTCTGTAAAGTCTTTAGCCAAAGAAGGGGTTGGCGGTAGGTTTTGGTATGAGCAAAGTGGAAAAGCGTTGCTTGAACTAACTGGTGGAGACAAGGTAGAGGCTTCAAAAATAGCTCAAGCAATTGCAATTACCTCACCTCAAACGCCGGTCCCTACAAATTTTAATTATGCAATCCAAGCTTATTACCAACACAAGACTGGGAAGCCAATAAAAACCGGAATGTTCCCAACGGAAATGAGCAAAAAGCTGACTACGGTGTTCAACGGGGGAAGCTGGGAAGGCCGAAAAACAAATAATTTTTACAACAATTTGATGAGGGAAATAGACCCCAAGCTAGCTCAAGGGGTTACCACTGATCTATGGATGATGAGGGCGTTTGGGTACTTTAAAGACGCTCCTTTACCTTCAGAGTATGATTTTGTTGAAAACGAAACAAAAAAAATTGCTGATAAATTAGGGTGGGAACCTCAACAAGTGCAAGCTGCAGTCTGGGTTGCCATGAAGGCAAGAGCAGAAAATAAATCTGTAAAAACTTCTGTAAAAGAGCTGGCCAAAAAAGCCGGAATAAATAAAGAAGACAATCCAGGTGAGTATGGGAGGATTCTTTATGAGCAAGCAATGCTTTACGATCCAACATCAAAAGAAAAAGACATTGCAAGTTTTGACTTTAGCAACGCAATTGAATTAGGGCTTGCTCAAATAAGCTGGGAAAGCATTCCAGGTAAAACGTCAAAACACATGGCTGATATTTTTTATGCTCCTTATAATGTTCTTGCTGAATACCATCAAGCCATATCATCAGTCTTTCTTGATAAAGATGGCAGGGATTACATAGCAAAAAGATTAGGACTCTTATCACCTAAGGATTTTGAAGCTCCTGGATTTTTTGAAGGAAAGGTTTCCCCTGGAACACAAACAGAAATTTCTTCCCCTAAAAAATACAAAGCTGATAAAGAGCTTTTTATTGAAGCTTCAACTGAAGAGCTAATAAATGCTTATGCAGCAATCAGGGGTATATTAATGAAACAGGATGGTGTTGGCTGGCATCGTCCGTTTAAAGATAAGTCTTTAACAAAATCGCAATTAAACGCAATAGAAATAAATATAGGTAGGCCGTTTTCTAAAGAGGAAACAAAAGAGCTTGCCGAATCTATGAATGTGCTTTCAGGCCATGAGGAGTATGCGCCCATAGCTACAGAGTCTGGCGCAAGGCTAATTAACTTTGACTATCTGTTTGAATACGATGAAAAAAGGAAAGATAATTCAGAAGTTGCTACAAAAATATTTAAAATTGAACAGGCCTCAAACTTAGATAAAGCTAAACTTAGACTTGATTCTAAAAAAATAACTGAAAAAAAATACAACGATCTTGTTCGCGCCCACAACAAAAAGATAAATAAAGTAAAAAGCGAATTTCACGATGAGTTTAATAACATGGCGGTAAAGTCGCTAAACGCAATGTCTTTTAAGAGCCAAACAAAGAAAGGAAAAAAGATAATTGAAGTGGATATTCCCGTTGATCTGGGAAGGTTTAATGTTCAAGCTGGATACTTAGGAAATAACTGGGAGAAAAATTCAAATGGCGAAAGTTATATCGAGAGTCTTGCCTCTCTCTCACCCGATATACAAAGAAGGGTTCAGAATATCATCACACAACTCCAACCAAGAATCGATGCAATCGACTCAGAGTTCTCAAAAAAATACAATTGGAAACAAAACTCAGAAATCAACGAAAAATATAGATCAGGAGATTTTAGAGAAGGAATAAAGGATGAGTATCGCAGACTAGAGTCTGGCGAAATAACCCAAGAACAATACGATACCGCTGTTCTTGACACAATATCTGAATATTCTTTTGTCCCAGAGTACGCGACAGAAGTTGAGATGCAAAAAGCGTTGCGTCCAAACCAGCAAAATAGAATTAATCAACCCATTCAAGACGGCCTCCTTGTTGGTCTTAGACTAGATATAAACGCGTATCTAAGGAAAGTGGGTAGCGCATGGGTTCCGACCATCCATGATGAAGGTGGTAAGGCCGTGTCTCACAAAGCTACAGCTTCAATATCAAACGTAGACTTTACAAAATCTCCAACTTCAGATCTTCAGGAATCTTCTCAAAGAGTTATGAAGGGTAAACCAAAGTCTCCGTTTGCCCAGATTTCTGGAAACTTTATAAATAGAACCGATAGTCAAAACAAAGCATTAGCAGAAGAAGCATTAAACTCTCCAGAATGGACCCAAGTTGGGTTTGATCCACGAAGACATTCATATTTTTACGACAGAAAAACTGGTGAGCCAGTAACTGTTGCTGATGAAGTCATTCAGGTTGGGCCCTTAGTTCTTGCAAAAAATGTAACAAAGAACGTTTTGCCTTCAGGAGAAATGTACACGACGCGTTATAAGGTGTCAGACAAAGATGAATCCTTAAATGTTGAAGAAAGAATAAACAACGCAAATCAATTAGCTGAAGATTTCAGTAAAAGGAACCAAGGCCTTTCCCTCTCGCTTGCAGATCAAAACCCTGAAGTGCAAAGGTCTGTGATTGAACAAGAGCTAAACGATACGCCACCATTTTCTTGGCAGTCTCGCAGTCACGCCTTACCAAACTACAGCAATCTAGATAAGTTTATTTATCAAATCCAAGATAAGTTTGTAGGCTTAAAAAATATTAGAGATGACATTAACAGTAAGCGGGAAGAAGCTGGACTATCTCCAATAGACATAAAAGATGATCCATACATTGGTGAAGAATCAATACCTGGGAAGATTGGAAAGAAAGCTAAAGATTTTGAGCTTAAAAGAAAGAAGCCTATTGCCGAAAAAATAGCTAAATCAGGGGTTTCTCTTGAAGAAGTTGACCAATTTCTTACGCTTAGACACGCAATAGAAAGAAACAATCTTCTTCATTTAAGAGACCCAAACATGAACCCAGAAGAAAAACCTGGATCTGGTTCATTAAGGACGGGAGAAGAACTTACAAACAGTTTCGTCAAAAGAAAAATGCAACAAAGATACGATATGGTTTGGGATGATGCCACAAGCACTTGGAGCGGTGGAAACAGCAAGGCAAGAAAGCTTTTAGACATAGCTGCTGACACAGACAGAATAGCCAATGAAACAATGCAGGTCACTGTTGATGGCGGATTGATCGATCCAGACTCAGCAAACGCAATTCTAAATACATATAAGTACTACACGCCCCTGCGCGGAAAAGACATGGAAGATGATTACGCTGAAAATGTAATTGTCGGGAGCGGCCTTAGCACTAAAGGCAAAGATAATTTAAGGGCCCTAGGCAGAGAGTCTGCAGCACAATCACCTTTAGGGCACATACTTTTAAATGCTGAACGAGCAATATCTAGAGCAGAGAAAAACAAAACCTTTGGTCAGAAGCTGGTCAGCCTCGTAAAAAACAATCCTAACCCAGATTTCTGGCAAGTGATTGATTCTTCAAACCCAAGGTACAAGAGAGACTTTGAAACAAAATACACTTACGTTGGCTCAGACCCAGACCTTCAGGGCCAAAAGTTTACTAACATACCGGACGGGATGAACAAGAAAGAGTTCATTAAGCAAATAGTAATAAGACCAGACAATCTTGGCGTAGCTTCTGACCCTGACTTGATCGGCGTAAAGATTGACGGTAACCAAGTGTATGTCGAGATAAAAGATAAAAGACTGTTAGATGCTATTGTAAGTATGGACATCGGCACTGCTGACGGTGTAATTCAAAAGCTTGGGTTAATTACCAGGTTTCTTTCGTTTGTAAACACCTCCTTAAACCCTGAGTTTGTTATTGGAAACTTCTCTAGAGATGTAGAGACTGCAATATTTAATATCCTTGGTGAGCAGGAAATGTCTGAAGGAAAAGCAAAAGATCAAAAGTTAATACAGCGAGTTTTAAAAGATACGATACCTTCTATAGGGGCTTTTTATAAAGGGATTACCAATAAGCCAAGCATTTCCATTCAGGATAAATTAGACTTTGATGAATTTATTTCTGCCGGATCAAAAGCTGATTGGTTTCATTCGAGGCCTCCAGAAGACCAAGTTAAAACAATCAACAGCATGATTGATATGGCTAATGGAACTCTCACTGGAGAGTTTAAAAAACGATACACCCAAGTTATGGATTTTGTTGAAGACACAAACTCTTCCGTAGAAAACGGTGTAAGGTTTGCTACATTTAAGGCATCAAGAGATGAAATGATTAATGCCGGAGTAGATAGAGATACAGCAACAGCTAAAGCAGCAAGTTTAGCTAAGAATTTAACGATCAACTTTAATCGAAAAGGTATGAAGGGCGATACAATTAACGCTCTATACCTTTTCTTTAACGCCAGCGTCCAAGGTACAGCAAACTTTGCCAGAGGTTTGTTTGGGCCAAAGGGAAATCCATTCAGTAAAAAAGCAAGTAGAACAAAGCAAGGAGCTGTAGCGGGTTTAATTGGGTTTGGTGCATTAACTGCAATGAGAGCTGAAGAAGAAAGCGAAGAAGATCCAAAGACTGGCAGGTCTTATTACAGCCAGATACCAGACTACGTTAAAGAAAGAAACATTGTGATAATGAATGAGAATGGTAAAGACTATTACACAATACCGTTGCCTTATGGATACAACACTTTCCATGTATTGGGACAAAGTGTTTACGAAATGGGCATAGGAAACATCTCTAAAGAAAAATCTGCGACTAACATACTGTCTGCATTCTTAGGTTCGTTTTCTCCAGTAGGAGCATCTTCAGTTTCCGTTGCCCCAACAATATCCCAGCCTATGTTTGAAATAGCTTTTAATGAAAACTTTTTTGGGTCTGAAATAAGAAGAGAAAACTACCCACCTCCTTCAACTCAATTGCCAGAATCTAGTCTTTCCAGATCGACAACAAGGACCATCTTTAAAGACACTGCAAAATTGGTAAATGAGTTAACCGGAGGCAACGAACAGGAACCTGGGAAAGTTGATGTCTCGCCTGATACTTTAGAGCACTGGGCTGAATTCATTGTTGGTGGTGCTGGAACATTCGGGCTTAGAACGGCAAACGCTATAGAAAAAGGAATTAAAGACGAAAAGTTAACGTGGAATGAAGTTCCTTTTATAAGAAGGCTCAAAGGAGAAGTTGACTCACGAGAGAGTATGTCTGATTACTTTGAAAGACGTAATAAAATTAAACAAAAATTAAATCGTCTTGAAGCTTTAAAAGGCGCAGAAAGGATTAAGTATAGGAACGAAAACAAGTCTTATGTGTCAACATCTCTTCAGAGAAAATTAAAGCGAATAGAAAAAAACATTAGAGACCTGAGAGAAGAAAGAAACGATTATCAAACTAAAGCGTCAAAATCGCCTCAATCCGCAATTTACTACGGTAAAAGAGTAGAGTCCATTTATGATGAGATGAATGATGAGTACGCCGATTTTAATAAATACTACGATAGAGTGGTTGGCAGATCTAAGTGAGCCTTTTTAATCTCTGCAAAGAGTTTGAGGTCAAATATAAAATAGATTGTCTTGGTATGTCCATTCCAAACATGATGAAAAGAATAGACAAAGATGATCAGGAAAGACTTTCTAGGTTAGTAGAGAGCCCGTCTCCAACCACAAGTGGGCCAGTCTTGAATCCAGGGAACTGAGTACCCTTGGTTGTAATTTGTTCGGTGGCTGAAAGAATTCATCGCATGAAAATTCCCTGCCTAGGAAAGTTGTAGCCGACCTTCATTCTCCCTCTTTGTTTAAACCCAATGGATGCGTTACAAGCGCGTTACATTAGGTAGGATTACGTCTGATGCCACCGACCACCTGACGTTTGTGCTACACCTTTAGTTAGATTATCAGTTCATAGTGATAAGTCCATCAGTAATCATCTGCTCCCAAGTTCTTTCCAAAGCCCTTAGTTGGCATTTAAGTATTTCTTCTTTGGGTAGATCTGTTTGTCGCCTACCATCTATTACATCGTGGCAATCAGAGCATCCATACACCCCAAAAAAATCGTGTGACTTAATTCCCATACCTTTTCGATTTCCATTCAAATGACAAAGCACCGTTGTTTCTGGGTTGCCGTTGCAATATGGATATATCTGAAGGGCGCACATTTTTCCTCTGGCCGAAGTTCGCAATCTTGACTTATTCATCAGGCAAATACCAATAATCGTCTCTGAAGTAACAGTCTGCCCCAATAATTACTTCGCCAATAGCTCGTATTATTGGGGGTGATACCGCGTTGCCTAACGCTTTAATTCTGTGTACCCGATCTGGAACCCCATGAGCCATTCGCAAAATTCTGGGCTCAGCGATCCACGCAGCTTCCCATTCTCCGTGCTGTATCCCGACGCCGCTTCCACCGCATCGCTCAATGTATTTGTCATCGGGTTCCTGCCAGTTTTGTCCATTGATTCTTGGCTCCTCGCCCCTTTGTACTCCCTCGTCGTAGGAGTGGGCCAGAACAAATACTCTGCTTCTGACGTGCCGTGCATCTTGGGCGCAAGCTGGCAAAATAAAAACTTCTGTGGTGTAGCCTTCACCTCCCAGTTGAGATAGCACTGTGTCGAGTTCCAAATCGATGATTCCAACAACATTTTCGAGAGCAACCCAGTCCGGCCTGACCTCTTTAATAACCCTAAACATTTCAGGCCAGAGCGCACGGTCATCTTCCGAGCCGAGTCTGTCCCTGGATGCCAAGCTGTAGGGTTGACAAGGGAATCCCCCGCAAACAAGTCTTGCTGATCCTCTGTATTGTCGTCCATCTAGTTCCTCTATATTTGTATGTATCGGGATATCCGGCCAATGTTTTTTTAGTACGTCTTGGCAGAAAGGTTCTCTTTCGCAAAATGCTATTGTCTCCATTCCAGCACCTTCTAACCCAACTGAAAACCCGCCTATGCCTGAGAATAAATCAAGAACCTTCATAAGTTATTTTTGGCTGAGAATTATTTTTTGTTTATAAAACCCATAGCTTTTTGTTTTTGGGGTGCGATTAAACTTGGGATCATCAGAACTGACTCCAGTTGGGATTTTTTTAATCTCCCCACCATTCTTCAGGAAATCTGCGACCTGATCGCCAAGCCCCTTACTCTGCTCTGCTTTTGTTTTACTCATTGCTGTTCTTCACCAGCCTCTGAAATCTTTTCGATCCAAGCATCTATATCTGATTCTTGCCACATTGTGCATCGTTCCCCCATGCGGATGGATTCAGGAAATCGACCACTTCTGACCCCCGCCCACCAAGTACTTTTACTCACGGGGATACGCTCTAGCACCTGTTCCAAACGTAATAATCTTTTTGGTTTTGGTTCTTGCATTCCTTTAACTCCTTTTCTCTTTAATCATGGTTACAAGCTGGTTAAGTGATTCATTAATTCCGTTTAATTCTTTCACAATCGTAGATAAAAGAAGAATAGCTTCTTCAGAATCTTTTTCATCAACCTCTACTATTACTAACTTACTCATTCGTAATCAAAATCATGTGGTCCTATTTCTGGCAAATTAGTTGCCGGTTTTTTTTCACTATTCTGTTTTCTGGTTCTAAAGAAACCATCAAAATCAGGGTACATATTATGGAATCTTCTTGCATAAAAAGCCCTGTGATTGTTACCTATCTTAAAGGTTTTACTTCCATCGCCACCTACGTCACCTAACTCCCATCTGATACGCTCAAAGACTCCGTTTACCGAATAGTGCTGGTATCCTCTTTCGATGCGCTCAAAAGTAAACTTCACGAACCAATCCCAAACTTCAGGATGTTTCTTGTGAAACTCAACAACCTGTTTACGCATTTCCTCCTTTCTAGTTTCCATTAAACGTCTCAGGGTCTGGCACAGCAAACCCCATCTCTGCTGCAGTAAGAATTAATTGATCAATAAGTTCTGAATACTTGCTCTGGGTTGTTTCTCTACTGCGTTTGATTGGACGCCTAATTATCCCAAACTTAGTGGATATGTCCTCGCTGCCATAAGACCTGCAAAGCAATTCTTCATGCAATTCGTCGTGAGTCATCCCGCAAAACTTAGCAAATTCATTGACCCATTTTCGATAGTAGTTTTCTTGCCGCCTTGACCTAGACCTCTTTATCTTATTCATTGTCACGTTAATACCTAAGGGCATATCAGAAAGGAGAGCTAAAAGCTCCCCCTTCCTTTTGTCCCCAAGGCCTGAAATGAATCTAGAAAGATCATTAATCTGCTCATGGTCATTGGGTAAAACATCAAAAGAAATCATTACCAATCGTCTTGCTGGTTTTGACTATAACTTTTGTTGTATCCACCCGATTGCTTCTCTTTTCTAGGCCCGAAATACACTTCAGATTTGCAATAGACGTAAGGTTTCCCGTCTTTCTTTGATGTTCCGTTCCAACCAGCAACGTCAATTTGAAGAACAGGCTGAACACCGCTCTGCTGCGCCTCTTCATAGATTCGAATCAAAGCATGAAGCTGGTCGATATTGAGCATGAGCTTTCCAGTTAGGTCTGGGCCTTTCTCAGTTTTTTTAAAGTTGTTTGGGTTGAGATAAAATGTATCTCCTTTTGCGACTTTGTTATCCACTAACTTTTCTCCTTAGATTTGTGGTTTTTCTTGATGATTTCTAGTGCGGCAAGGTAGGGCGCATATGCGTCAGCGAAATGAATGCCAATTTGCTCTCTCAAAGCTTTGTTTCCAAGGTGATAGGACTTAACGTCTGCGAGATCATCCAGATCTTGCATCCAGTCAACCATTTGATTGATGACAAAGGTTGCCATCTTCCCATCTTTTGGCCAATTTTCTACAAGACTTGGGTTCGGCAAGGATTCAGCGGTCACAAGCTCTTCGTTTGGCACTTCTTCTTTTTTCACCTCCGGCTTCACTGGGGCACTTGGTTCTTTGTGAGCAGGAGCCTTATCTTCTGGGACCTGCGTTACTCCGGTTTTCTCCTCCTTCGCGTATTTAACCTCGTCTCCTGAGGCGTATTCACCGCCTCCCAAGCCACACGCGGCCAACGCTCGACCTATCGCACTAGTCGCACAGTTCTCTGTTGCGGATTTTTTGTTGATGAATCCGTCATTTCGCAACTCTTCAGCCCAATCATTGGCAATTAAATGCCAAGTGTTGCCATCCCTGACGTGTACCTGGGCCTCTATCTGGACCCTGTTCTGGTCAGAAACATGAACCTTAGTTGTTATTCGACCTTGGTCACCATACGCCTTTCGAAAAGCAACCACCCTTGTGGTCACCTGAGCATACAGCTTGCCCCCAATGTCCACCTTAGAGCCGTCAGGCAGAGATTCCATGTGATTGATTGCGTCAAGCAATTTATTTTCTGTTGTCATTTTCCCACCCTGTTATCAATATTGTTAAAAATTGTTGCCCAGTTAAAGTAAATCCAAGAATTTTTTCTTGCTTTTCTTTTGCCTCATCAAAGCGTTTTGCAATGTCCAAACTAACCCGTACCATGTGGGTTTTCGATGCGATTTTTTTATTGATCTCTCTTGCTCGACGCGTTCTTTCAGCGTCAGTGATGTCAAGTCGAGGTCTACCTCTTTTCTTTTTCTCAGCCATCTTGTTTCCTCAGTTTTGTGATTGAAATGGATTCTTTTTGAAGCCAGAAAGATCTGAACGAAAGTGCCTTGGGGGAACCGTGTACTCACGTTCCAAGGCATACTCGATTCTTTGAACAATTTCTAAGGGGGCTAAGTCCAGATAAATCGACATCGGCATCTCTAAAATCAATCCCGCTTGCCATTTGAAGTTTACCATCCCAGATGCCACTGAAAATTTAAAGCTTGGTATCTTTACGATAGTGTTTATCGCTACAAATTTTTCATAAATGTCTCTGTCAGTCCCTAGCATCTTTGACTCCATCTTGGAATTGGTTGCACCACTTGCTGACCCGACACCAGTTCTGAAGACATCTTGTTGACTCCCCAAGCCGTGACTCTATTTTTGTGGTGTAATCACACCTCGACTGATAAATTTCAGCGTCCTCCTTTGACTGAAGAACTCGCAAAGCGCGTTTGTTCCAACCGCTAGACCCCTTCTTGATGACTGCAAATGTGTCCTCTTTGTTCCATCTTTCATCAGGGCTGCAAAGAGGAAGATCCCCTCCGCTGCTCCATTCGAAGTCGGCTTCTTGATGAAGCCTTACCCGCTCTGCAACATAATCGTCTTGCTCCTTATCAGTCCATAGCGGTATTTTTACAATCTCCACGGGTGATACCGGATAGTTTCCTTGCTCCTCACTCTTCCGCCTGTTCCAATCCCTCAATATTGCAATGATCCTTAGCTCTTGGACGTTCATTTGCTTAGAGTGACGAACCAACCACGCGTAACAGTTGAGTTGTTTGTGCCATTCCTTTTTGTCGTACATGACCGACCAAGCTGAAGTTACCTTATAGTCGCTGACGATTATTCCGTCAGGAGTCTCTTGTTGAAGGTCGATTGCCCCAGACAATTTCCAGCCGTTCACATCTACAAACAATCGCTCTTCAGAAAGACAGTCTCCACCCTGAGTGGATCTCTCGAACATCTCATGCACAGAAGTTCCAAATCGCGACCAAATAAAATCAACAGCATCCTGCTCGATCTCATCTGCGTGTTCCCTTTGCAAAAGAGACACCCTGGGAGAATCGATTATCTGCGTAATTGAAATGTCAGATTCACCTCGCGAATAACTATCAAAAGTGAGCGCGTCAACAACGACTAAAGGTAAATTATGTTTGTTCGTGATATTCATCTTCCACCCTGTAAATTCTCATGCCAACCTCTCCATCTTTTATCTCCTTTCTAAATGAAAAACGAATCTCAGGAGAATCCTTTGTTCTTCGATGCAGCATTTGCCGCAAAGCAACTTGAGAACTTTTCTGAAATTCATCTTCAAGTTGAATCCAAAAGCTCTGAGCAACCTCTAGTAGCATCGCTGTGTTCGCCCATTCCTGAGGGATTCGCCTCCCCTTGCCTTGACTGCCCTTGGGCAAACCAACTGATTCGATCTCGAAAAATTCGTCCATCATAATAAAATTCTCCATTTTCTTCGTTTTCAATTATCCATCTGCCTATCTTGCTCATCAATGATTTCCCTTGTACCATTCGCATATATTATATATGGATATCCATTTGCATGACAAGTATTCGTTTCGAAATATTAGGTGAACCTGCGTCGAAATCTAACTCAAGAATGTTGGTGACGATAAACAAAAGACCAGCCTTCATAAAATCTAAAAAGGCTAGGGATTACGTCAAAAGATTTGAGCTTCAATGCCCTGTGCTTGCAGAAAATATGCTTGAAGGCGACCTCTGGGTAGACATGAAAATTTTTTACGGGAGTAGGCGTCCTGACTTAGATGAATCTGTTATTCTTGATGCAATGCAAGGTTACATTTATAAGAATGACCGCCAAGTCAAAGAAAAATGGATTAAATGGGGCTTGGATAGAGAGAATCCCAGGTCACAGATATTCGTGGGAACAATGGATGATCGACCTCGCTCGTAGGATTGTTTACCAAGCGGTGAAGGATTTGTGTGATGACAGTCCGTTGGAGAGAGTGACTGCGGCCCTATATTTTGTTGAAGGAAGACACGTCAACAATTGCAAAGACGCCAGTATTGACCCTGTAAAAATCAAGGAGTCCGTGTTGGAAATTATTAAAGAAGATGGCATAAGAAGGAGGAAGCTTGTGAAAGACTTATTGAAACAAATCTAAGTAGTCTACTAAGACTTAGAAGTCTCTTTATTTTAAAAATAAGTGAACACTTAGCTAAGTTAAAACTTAGAGTATAACGAAATCTATCAAGGGAATGATGATGACACAAGAAATTTTAGATACATTTTTATCGACAGTGAATCAATCGGGCAGATATATTTGTCCGGTTTGCACTCCAGAGCGAAAGAAAAAAACAGAAAGAACTCTTTCTGTGACCATCGAAAACGAGGGCACCGTCTATATGTGCCATCACTGCGAAGTGAGCGGAAACCACAAACAAAAAGACAACTACCGACCTGTCGTGACAGCGATCAGCATACCAAAAAAACCAAACGCTGAAGAGTTGGATGGCGTCTCTAGTTATTTGGAAGGCAGAGGCATCAACTATGAAAGAGTGAAAGATAAATTTCAGATTGTCGCAGGGAAAAAGTTTTTTAGAGCGCATGGAAACATTGAGGCCGGAGAAGTTCCGGCAATCGGCTTTGTCTACGGGAACAAAGAGGCGATCAAATGGCGGCCAATTCACGACAAACGGTTCACTCAAGACGGTGCTGCGAGAATATTTTGGGGCATTGACCAAGCTAGAAAAGATCAGGACATCGACACGATAGTCATCACGGAAGGAGAAATGGACGCGCTGAGCGTTGCTTCTTCTGACATTGAAGGACAAATGGTTGTTTTATCCGTGCCAAATGGTGCCCCACAACGCGTTAATAATCGAAGGGTTGACCCCAGCGAAGACAACAAATTTAACTATGTGTGGGAAGGCAAAGACATCATTGAATCCTGTGACAAAATAATATTAGCCGTTGACCATGACGAGGCTGGTGAAGCATTGCGCGAGGAGCTGGCAAGGAGGATTGGCAGAGGCAAGTGTTATCAAATCAATTACCCGACCAACTGTAAGGACGTAAATGATGTTCTTGTAACTCACGGTGAGTCCGGCGTCCGAAAAATCATAGATGAAGCTGAGCCTTTGCCTCTAGAGGGCGTCTACACCGTTGATGATTACAAAGCTGAAGTGAATCATCTGTACGCAAATGGGGTGGTTGGCGGCTTGTCAACTGGACTTGTCAGTGTTGATGAGCTTTTTACGGTGGTTGCTGGACAACTTACAGTGGTCACTGGAGTCCCAGGTTCAGGTAAGTCAGAATTTATTGATCAATTGATGGTGAATTTGGCTGAGAAATACGATTGGAAGTTTGCGGTTGCCTCGTTTGAAAACCCGCCGCCGTTACATATTGCCAAAATTGCAGAGAAGATTGTCGGCAAGCCGTTCTTCGACGGCCCTAGCCCAAGGATGACCAAAGAGGAAAGTGAAAACGTCCTCGAATACATCAATGACCATTGGATGTTTTTGGAGCAACGAAGCGGTGAAGCTTCAACGATAGATTCAGTTTTAGACAGAGCTAGATCTGCGATACTTAGAAAGGGTTGTCGTGGGCTGGTGATTGATCCATACAACTATATCGCCAACACGACGGCAACTGACAACGAGCATCAATCAATCAATCAAATGCTGACAAGGTTAGTGAGTTTTGCCAGAGCAAATGAGATTCATATCTGGTTCATTGCTCACCCAAGCAAAATGCCAACCGACCAAAGCGGTGCAACTGCTGTACCGAAGGGAATGAACATATCGGGTAGCGCAAGCTTCTTTGCCAAAGCTGACGTTGGAATCACGGTTCATCAAAACAAGGATAGGGATGTTGAGATTCATTGTTGGAAGGTCAGATTCAAATGGATTGGGAGCACTGGCAAATGTACATTGAGCTACGACGTGCCTACCGGAAAATATTCTGAGTTCAAAGTGAAAGACATCTCGATTCCAAAGAGCCTTTCTTCGTTGATTCCTAGATCCTTTCAGGAGACCGATGATGACTGGGAATAAAAAAATATTAGTAAACGAGGTTGGGAATCGCCATCTTCACAAAAAACACAAGATTGCGCTAGAAGGCTCCGACAATGGATTCTCAAGAGCGAAAGTTCAAGATCAACTCTTTGTAGATCAATTGCTCATGGATGACTTGATCACTGTTGCTCAACACAGAGAAGCTGAGAGGATCGTAGCTCTGGCTCAGTCAGCAAACGTGTATGTCAAAACCCCAAGCATGGAGCCAAGAATTGGCGGGGGCGGCAAACCAGACATGATGAGTAGTGGTCTGATGAAGCTTCGAAGATTCTATCTTTTGATTTCGCACAAGCACGGTGAGGCTGGTGTCTCCGTTCTTTATTCTCACGTTATCAAAGACATTCCGACAGATGACAAAGAGAAAATTTGTTTGTTGGCTAAGGTGCTGACGAAAGATGCAATAAATTGAGCAAATAAACTCTTAAAACCTCCTTCAGATTCCCCCATATCTGAGGGCTTCGCTCGCAGGGGGCTCTAAGTACCCTAAGTAAAATTCTCCAGGGATTTAACCTACAGCAGTATTATCTTAACCTATGGTATTTTTACTATTGATTAATCAGGGGGTAGTCTTTGTCGCCTTTGCTTCTACAGCATTGTAACCAACTGCAGTGTTTTACTTAGAGTACTTAGAGCACTTAGGGCGGATGCCCGGTCCCGAATTCACCCCCCTAAAACCTTCCAAAACACCCTGTTTTTGCTAGTACTACCATTTATAAAACCAACTTAGCCTTCGATGCAAATACCACTGGAACTAATAACACATCTGTAGGTCTCGGCCCCAACCCCTGTTTCGGTGATATGTTTGGATGCAAGACGTACCTTTTGGATGTAAGACGTACCTACAGCAGTGTTATTGTTTTCTATTGTGTTTGCTTCTAAAGCACTATGACCGACTGCAAATACTACGGGAGGAAATAACAAGGCGGGTTGAGGTCGTATAGGTTGTCTTCAATGGCCTCCTGTTTTGGATGCAAGACGTACCTACAAGAAAAGTTGTAGAAAAAACACGAATTTATGTTTTTTAAAATCGACCCCTTTGAATTGCCATACTATTCACGGGGATTGTGCTCCCCCAAAAAAGTATGACTAGAAAAGCATGACTAGTGTTATTTATTGGAGGTCAAATAAAAAAGCCCCTACTTCGATGAGACAAAGTAGAGGCTTAGTGCATCAAGGGAGGATGCGATTCCAACTCACGAGGATAGATTTTGTTTGTTGGAAGTTTGATTATCCATAAAAGCGTGGGCCTCAGCAAGTGGATTTATCCACCGCCCTCGCTGAGGCTTCGACTCCACGCAGCCGACTTAGGATGGCGATGAATTCTTCACAAACATCATATCCTTGTTTTCTTTGAAAAGCTCTTTGGCTTTGACCGGAAGTTGCATATCTCTTAATTGGTCACAGTTTAAGCAAAAACTTTCTCTTACCCATTCTTTTTTTGGCTTGCTCCACTCAGATCCGCAGGTGCTGCACATCCAATATTGATGAATTGGGTCATCGCTTTCGGCAAATTCAATCAGCGAAACAATCTCTGAAGAGTCGTAATCGAATCTTTCCAAAAACACAGTCACCTTCTTGAATAAATCCACCAAATTATCTGCGTCAATTTCTGCAGAACAATCGTCAGTCATAGTCACGTTGAACCAGCCCATCTCAAGCCTCCTCACATTCGTTGATATAATCTTCGACGCGGCCAAGACAGTCGATGCAGTACATTTTGTCACCAACAGGGACGTCGCTTGAGTCCAGAGGTAAGGAAACCTCGAACGAATACACCCCACACCTCGCGCAAGGGTCCTTAACCGATTTATTTTGAGCGTTGAAATGATCAAGGTCATCGATTGCACCCGATTCCCACGCCCTGGTTTTGCTAAATTTCATCTCCATTCTCCATTCTCAAGGTGCCAGATTTCAATGGCAGAACTGTCGCAAAACTTGGTCAGAGTTATGCCTGTTTTACCTTCTTTTTCTGCCTCAAAACCACGCTCTTCTGCTTCCGATTCACTGTCGAAAATTTCTAACCCAAATGGGATATCTGAGGTGTGCCAGAGTTCAGTTGAATGAAAACCAATCTGCCATTTTATCTGGTTAGCCCAGACCTCGCTTGTCGGGTGAAAATGCTGGGGTGTTCCAGATTTCGAATAACTGGGACTCAACTCCCAGAACTCCGACTCTCCATTACGCGCCCGTTCTTCAAGACAATCTGCCACTGCAAAAGCTGTTGGCTCAAGCTCGATCTCCTGTTTCGCAAAGCGATCCAAAAATTCCGACAGTTCTTTTTTTAAGATTTCAAAATCCACTTCCTGATAAACTTCAATCATATTCATTCTCCAAGGGGGCCAAGGCCCCGATTAGTTAAATTAAAACCACTTCCCCGAAAGGCTCACAACCCACAAACCAAGGCTCCCGTCCTGAGGTAGCCCAGATCACAGGGTAGGATGGAACTTCAAAGTCAGCACCAGCCTTGTAGCCCTCAGGCCCCACATCACCATAGCCGTCCGTGAAATAAATCATGCAGTCTGGGACAATGTCCTGTTGCTGGACCCAATTGAATGGCGGATTGAACGCGGTGCCGCCGCCTCCGTAGAACTTCAATTTGATGAAATCTCCGCGCTCGTAAGTGACGGTTTTTCTTATTGATGAGTCGCAATAAACCACATGGACCCGACTTGGATCAATCAAGTCCACAATGTCTCGAACGTGACCGCTGATTTCGGAAAGCTCTTCATCGCTCAGTGAGCATGAGGTGTCCACAGGGATCACAATCTCCCCATTTGGCTCCGTGACATCGGAGGGCAATATCATGCCTTGGTGGATGAAACGTCTGTCACAGTTGTCGTAAGACTCGTCCACGACTCTAGCCTCAGTCAGGTAATCCTGAATGATCTCAAACCAAGGCTTGGGCTCACCTTTGAGAGATCCCAGGATGTTTCGGACATTGGCATCGGACTTACCTTTGCCGACTTTCTTCTCAACCTGAGCTGCAGACTGAACAAGCTCAGCAACTTTCGCCCTCGCCTCAGACTGCTCGACCTCATCTAAGACGTTGCCGTCGTCATTTACTGCGTCGAGAACTTGACCCCATTCTGGGGCCTGAGGTTCTCCGGTACCAACTGCAGCATTGTTTGATCCTGTCGTGTCGTCGTCGAGAGCACTTTGCCCTGACCCCTGATTGTCTTCTGATTTGCCGTCTTCTTCGCTTGGGCCATCACTTGGCTGGGGCGCAGGACGCTCCCTTAACAACTGAAAATAAATCTTCTCAGCAGACCAGCCATCAAACCTCGAATCAATTAGCCCATCGGGCGGCAGCTCAAACCCAGCCTTGATCAGACCTCCATTGATTGCGTAATCGCAAGCGACATTGAACAGGTTGTGCTCAAGGCCAGCCGCGATCTTCCTGATGGGGTGACAGTAGGCTATGTGCTCACATTCGTGAGCAAAGACCCCAGTGACCTGAGCAACAGTCCA
>TARA_R110000823_G_scaffold315684_1_pt1 | contig 31678 bp, 48 predicted proteins | sample TARA_R110000823 | Tara Oceans TARA_R110000823 (sample SAMEA4397722) | marine metagenome | biome: Polar Biome; feature: [DCM] deep chlorophyll maximum layer (ENVO:01000326); material: water (ENVO:00002006), including particulate matter (ENVO:01000060) such as... | depth 20 m | reverse complement strand
ATGTACTATCCTTGACACATCCCCTAACCTTAACTCTGAAAAATACTCTTCATCTGACAAAGCATCTTCAATCATTTTACCAATTATTGGATGCTCCTGTGATACTTCCATCAACTTGTCGTGATACTCTTGTCTTAATCGTTGTAATAAATTCATAACCTTAGTCTTTTATCGTTATACATCCCATATCATAATTATGATACTCTTTCGCTCTGCTTACCTGTACAGAACACCCACCTCTATAATCGGTTCTAATATTCCCCATAACTATTGAGCCACATAGCATACCACTATCATACCCATCGAAATTATCAACTGCTGCCTCTATTTCGTTATAGAACCATACACTATAATTATTATCGCTATAATTAAGGCATACCCACCACAGGTCAAACCCTGCCCTATCATCGTAAATTTTAGTTTTAAATTGAGCTTTAACTTCCTCTAATAGTTTCAATGATTTTTTTGTTTTCGGATAAGGTTTCATATTATTTGTTTTGGTGGATTAATACTCTTGCATCTTCTAAACACTCTACTGAGTTGTTTAAGGCTCTCCATACTTTCAATGTATCTTCTACATCTCCAAATTTGCAAGTTTCTAAAGTTTGCTGATTTAATTCAATCACTTCCATTTGAAGTTTGAATAACTTGTTCTGTAACACTTTTATAGTCATAACGATTGTTTAAGTTAGTAATAGACACACCCACCTAAGTGGGATGATTTTATAGTACCTCCATTTTTCCGTTAGTGTTTCTTACTTTAGAATAAGTACAACCTGAATCATACATCCCCCAATCTTGTGGCTCAAATTCATCTTCAATATCTTCGTGCATATACCCTGAATAATATTTCTCATCATCATCGTCATACAATTCAAAAAACACATTGAATTTCATTTGCTTTGCTTTTTTCTTTTCTTCCTCAGTAGCTTTATATCCCTCTAAGAAGTCGTTTAATATTACGAAGTTGTTAAAAAATCTTGCCTTAGTCATAATGTTTGTCTTTAGGTTTAGTAATAGACACAACCGGTTATTAACCGGTGTGTTGTGTTTCGACCTTTTAGGTAGATGCATAAGCACCCCCAATGTTTATACTCATTGGCTCGTCAGTATTACTTTAACTCTCTCGTCTAATCTGATTTTTACTGAACCGAAGCGTAAATGTAGAGAGAACCACTCTCTCTAAGGCTGTAAAACTAACACAAAATCTTGCTAATCCGTTGAGCTTCAATCACTTATATGCCTAAAATGTGGTGCATATTCTTGCGAATCGGGTAAATCAGTATTTCAAAGAACTACGCCAAAGATAGAACGGATATTCCGAACCACAAAATACCTTTATGTTTGACTTACCTAAACACCTCTCTATCCCTCGTCTATAATAGGAAAAAAAAACAAAAATAATTTACATTTGGATTCCCCCCTCTATATGTATATATATATTCAAGATATTTAGTTGTTCGCATACGGATATATGCGTTTAGTAATAACCCATAGTACCCTCTATTGCCGATATACTGATTTAGTGCGTATGGTTTAGAGCAAAAAAAAATGCTCCAATACGAGCCTATTTAAAGGTTCATACTGAAACATTTCATTGGGGAAAATATAACTCCTTAAGAAATATATTCTATAAAAACAACACCATCCAATACGACCTCGCACCGGTAGAGTTCTTTACTTCGTTACTTTATTAACACCTTACATAGAATATAGTGTAAAGCGCCTTAAAACGATGATTTTGTAGCTTAAATTAACTTTAACCAACCATCCAACATCATCATTAATTATTTCTTGAAAATACACTAAAGCATAAAGGTAATACTGCAATAAATGATAGAATTACATTTAATTCAGAAAGACCATTAATACCCATATCAGATATACAAGCCGTAACCAAAATTCCCGATACGCTCCTTTTGGCTGACCACTTCTTCTGTCGTTGCCCTTCCTTAAATACCTCACTTACTTTACCTACTGATTTTATTATACTGCTTATTACCATTTCCTAATCTTATCCTTTATGAATACATTGATAAACTTATCAATCTTTCCGAATACTTCATTGTCTGTGTCGGTTGGAGTAAGATTAACTATTACTTTAATAAATGCCATCAACCCTACTAATAGAGCAATCCAATTATTTGTTATAAATTCCATCATCTTGTTTGTTTTTAGTTAATATAACCACATCACATCTTGTGGTAGTGAACTATCATTATCTGCGTGAATAAAGTTTGAGCCTACTCCTATTCTTCCGAACCCTGCATATAATAAAGAATCAATAATCTGCATTCTTCTTGGAGAGTTATCACAGAAAATATCTACTGCCTTTCCTCTTAGATGTGCTGAATTAGAGCCACCACCAATCTCCTTATTCCACTCTTCACTTCTCCAACTTGATGTTATCTTAAATGGAGTTTCTGCAACCTCTCGTGCTAAGTCCAACATCTCCAATAAACCTAAGTCCATTTTGTCGTAGCAGTTTTGACCATCACAGACAAATTCAGATTCCTTAAAGTATCTAATTATCATTTGTTGGATAGTTTTTTAATGTTGTAAATTAAGGCAGTAGCTAATACTAATATTGTTAGTACTGCTTCTGCTCCTGCAAAAGTAACTGATAATGCCATTCCATTAATAGTATTAAACGATATGTAATCTAATTTGTCTTGCATATCTTCTTTAGGTATGTTTTTAACTTCTTTTTGTTTTCGTCTTTGTTGTTCTTACTTCCTTTAGGTCTACCCATCATTTACAGCAATTTATTTTGTTTAACCAATTTCGATTTGAGTTTCCACTTATAGTAAGTCCGTTCTCGTAATATACGGAATTTGTTGGACTCATCTGTGATGAATCTGTCGTAGTTCCATACTTAGGAAACAGGCTTGTATTAGCTTGTAAATAATCTATCATTCGTTCAGAATAGAATTGTGCATTATTCCTTTCTAAACTTATCAAGGCATCAACCTCTGACTTAGCTAATGGAGTAGAATTATCTCCACTAACCTGTGAAATGGATGAATTTAGTATCTTGTTTGATAGGTAAGGATATAATTCCACCAATGACCATCTCATCGTAGCCATACGAATATAGTCGTTCATAAGTGCCGGATAGTTTGAATTACCACCGGCTAAATTTGCTATATTAGTTTGAATATCCTTATACAAATTCGTTCCTAATATTGGCTGTATATACTTATCCTGTGCTGTAATGATTGCAGATAAAAAGAATTTCTCATCTACATTTCCACCTACTTGCGAATAGGCTTTAATGTAGTCTGCATCAATAAATAGTATCTGTGCCTCCATAGTTTAGTAAATTGCTACAATATCCCTTGCAGTAGTTCCGGTTCTATAAATCTTTCTTATCTCAATCCAATCTATAAATGTTCCGGATTGAATATTCTTTAATGTAATAGTTTGACCATCTGTTGTATCAACTTTTAAATGACCTGCTGTACCTACATATATTTTAAATTCAATGTCTGATATGTCAGCGAAATCGTTTCCCGATACTTCTTCTGCGATTCCTTTTTTTGTGAATCTTGCCTTGTCTTTTTCTCTGCTATTTAGTGCCATCTCTTTGTTTAGTTTACTTTTCCTCTATTTGGCATATCTATTGGTTTGGTGTTTGCCTTTCTCCACCCTTTCGCATTTCTTAACCCCTGTCCTGTTGGTGCTTCGTTTGTAACATCATTATCGTTATCCAAGCCTTCATTTGGTAAGAATTTTCCTTTTACTCTCTTTCTGAACCACACCTGTCTAATGAAATTATGATGGCAGTAACAACCTCCTTTGTATAACCATATAGAATACTTTGATTTGCCTCGCTCTGCGAACTCTTTATTGATTCCATCGGCTGACATATCGTTTATATCTTCAAACCTGTAAGACACTCCCCTTTTGGCGTTAGCTACCATATTTTTACAGAATAGTCTACTGCTATCTGATATGTTTTCTGAATACCTGTAACGAATCTTATATAAACCTTTGTCTATTTTAGATTTGTCCTCCGGATTAGCATATCGTTTGAAAAAATTGAATGGAGTGTTATGTGTTTCAGCCTCTAATTCGGCATCTAATACAGTAGTTTCATCTAATAACTCCCACTCTTCTGTATTTACGCTCTCTCCTTTGTCGGCTAAGTATTGCATCCAAGCCTCTTCATCTTCATCAGACATATCAATCTCAATAGATGCTTCAACTTCCTCTACGCTTCTTTTAACATCTTTCTCTTCTGCAAAAGGATTTTTAGATATGAAATCTAATTTTATTGGCTGACCTGCTTCTTGCATTATAGCCTCAAAACTCTCTATCAAAATATCTCTGTAATTATCTACTACTGTTTCCTCAAACAGAATAGATGCAGTACGAAGTTCATCAGCATTATTTCCTAAACCTCCACCATCAGCATTTACACCGAATAATCGTGGAGATACCACCCTATGTGAAATCATTAATTTAGAAGTAATTTCTTTTGAAAGGAAATCGTATTGCTTATCTGCATCGGATTGAGGCATCACAGTAATTTCCGGTGCATTATTTCTATCATCTGAAAATGAAACAATAAATTTACCTGCGTTACTTGCTCCGGCTAACTCTTTCTCAATTTGAGATTTAACTGCTCTACGCTTTTCCTCCGATGGAATACCATTTGAGAAGTTTATCATAAAACTAGGTGCTAAACCGGACTTGATATTGGCTAAATGAAATTCAGATACATTTTTATCTAATTCTATGTAGTTAATTCCACCTTGATAATCCGGTTTTGGGTAGTAATACTGCCCTACTGAATACATCTTAAAACAAGCTATTTGATTTGGGTACTCTTTTTTGCTATTTGCGTCAAATGACTTAACTTTATCGTAACCTGCTACCTTGTAATTGCTCCAATCTTTACTATAAAGGTAAAAATCAGAATAATCACCTTCCGTTTCCGGCTGAACTCTCATACATTCAAATGGAATGTGGTTCACTTCACTTATTGTAGTCCTGTCTACTGAATAAGAGATTGACAAATAATAGCCTCCGTGAACTTTTAAATCTAAAATACATTTTTGAACTGTATTTTTACCTATTCCTTGCTCAAATAATAGCTTAAACTTAGCCCAACTTTCTGATTTTGAATTTATTTGTGGACTTGTAAGACCATCTCCGTAAACCCAAGTTGAAATTGAATTACATAAAGCATTATGAACTGCTGATTTTTGGTATAAATTTATTAAGAAATCGGGATAATCGTTGTTTTGACCGAATGAAACAAAATCTTCTCCTAATTTTATCGTTTCAGTATCATCTGTGTATTGATGTCCTTGTCCTAATTGTAGTAATTCACTCATTTTATTATGGTTTATAAACTATGTTAGTTGGTATTACCTGCTCATCTGCATCAAAATACTTATCCTCAAAGGTAACATTATTTATTACTCTAAATAAACCGGAATCTAACACATTTATCTTGTCTGCTATTGAGGTTGATTTCGCACTCATATTGTACACCTCGTATGTGAATGTACCTAATTCCGATAATTGCAACTTCTCCAATGCTTGTGTATTGAACTCAAATGTAAAATATGCTCCCCTTGAATTAGATGAAACAAAGGTTAGGTAAACAGAACTAACTGCTGATGTTAATTGGTTTGTAACATACAATTCATACCTATCACTTAATAGCCTTGTATGAAGGCTTTCGTGAGTATATTGAGTTGTGCTAACAGAATTACTCATAACCCTCTTAAACACATTTAAAAATAGGCTCTTTGTACCGATAGTGTTATTTATCTGAATCATATCCACCTAAATTTATCTCTTTCTTTTTTGCTTTAACCTTTACAAAGAATTTAGGATGCTTCTTAACCACAAATTTATATTCATCGTCTGTCATATATTCAGACAATACAATCGTTTGAATTAGGCTAAGTTTTAACTCTACTCCTCTTAATTCCTTTTTGATTTTTAGTCTTGTCATTGTTGTCGATTTTAAAGAAAGAAAGGGCAAGTATTTCTACCTACCCTTTCATATATATAAAAAACAGAAATTACTATGCTCCTGCTAATTGTGCTACTGAAATTGTTCCTACATCAGTTTGAGCTGTAAGTAAACTTAAAGCACCACAATTCATCGCAGGTTCTACCTCTAATGCTGTAAAGGTCATTGTATAACCGAAATTATCAGATAAAGCCTTATCTCCATTGTGTCCGAATGTACCACCGGTACAAGTCATTCCCTTTGTTAATCCACAGAAATATAGAGTACCTGTGTTATCAAGAACTACCATTTGCCAAGCTCCATTTGAGAGGCTTTGCATTAAATCATCTGCTGCTCCGTAAACACCTTTGAAAGTTAATTCAATATCCTGTTGGAATCCAACACCTCCACCCTCATTCACAACAACTGATTGGTTGAGTGAACTAAGGTAGGGGTCTGTATCAAACTGAAAGAATATTGTAGCATCTGCCGCATCACTAAATGATGAAAGTCCGGTAGTTGCTGTCAATACACCTACTGTTGATACTAATGATTCTACTGCATTTGCATCAAACCTATTTATGATGTAAACTTTATCTATACCTCCGGGCTGAACTTTGCAGTATCGAGCCTTTCCGGTTGCTATTGTACAAGCCATTTGTTAGTATTTAAAAGTTTATAATTAAGCAGGTAAGATTGCTGCCGTTGTACCTAATACAATGTCAGAAGCTACACCAATTTGAACACCTACTGCAAATCTCATTGAGATACCTACATTGTCTGAACCATCATATTCGTAGAATGGAATTAATTTAGCCTCTGTTGTATCAGTACCTAAGTTTGTTCCAAAGAATAAGTTTGAGGATTGACAAAGAACGATAGCATTGTCCGGCATTCCGGGACATACATTAATAGGTATTCCCAAGTATTGTAATGTAGTGAAACCTTGATTAGTTCCCTCCATTCTTACACCTTGTGATGAACCTGCTTCTCCTAATGCTTGTGCATAGAATCCCCAAGTTTTTTGATTTACTAATATTTGTGTATCAGCCTTACCTAAAATACCACTACAATTTGCATTTGCATTAGCATATACTAAACCTAACCCTGCGATTACATTAGATGCTGTAATTGATGAAATAGCTTGACCATTAACACCACCTAAAATAGCCATTTTACTATCAGCTAATCCAAGTCTGTCAAATACTCCATCATCAGATAAGAATCCAACAAAGTTAGGTGATGTTCCACCATTCCAAATTCTATCTTCAACTTCTGATGCAGATTTATTTGCAACTGTTGATAATAAGAATGTAGCAAAGTCAGAAGGCATTGCTCCGTTACGACCACTAAAATTAGCACCTACCCAAGTTGGATAAATAGTCTTGCGACATACTCTCTCGTTTACCATCATATCAACTACTGTCAATACGCTTTCTCCGAGTGCTAAAGTTGTTGGGTTTGAATCCCAATCACAACCGGTAGCCTTAATCATCGTTCCCGGTGTAAGGGTATTTACAACAGCCTTGTGTGTAATACCATCTAATTGCGTTACATATCCATTAGCAACTGTTTCAGCTAATTTCACAGATGGTGCTAAGTATGGCAAAGCTAAAACACCTGCGTAAGTGTTTTGAGATATAGATATATCGGTAGCTAACTCGTACTTTTCAAATTTATAATTCTTGTTCATTTTGTTTAGTTTTGAGATTTCATTTCAAGCATCATATCTAAGGCTTTGTTGCCTGTGTTATATGTTACTTTTGAGTTTGATGAATTTGATTGAGAATGTTTAACAGGTTTCTCTGCTGACATCTTAGATACTTTAGCTAAATCTTCTTTCAAAGAATTATTTTCGCTTACTACATTAGAAATCATTTCTGATAGCTCTGTGTGTAGTGTTCCAAGTGCTTCTAATAGCTGTTCTTTCGTAGCGTATGCAGATAAGTCAATCTCAGAGGACATTTCTTCTTCCTCTTTTTTATCATCCGATTTAGCTTCCGTTTCTTCAACTGCTTCCTCTTTAGAAATAGATACAACCTCACCATCTACCACTTCAAATTTTGCTCCATCTTGTGTAGCATAAGAACCTGTTGGTAAAGGCATTTTTTCTCCATCTTCCGAAATAACAAAAGCCATAGAACCCTCTGCCCATTCTTCTGAATCCGTTGCGATTTTAGTTCCATCCTCTAAGATAGCCTCTGCCATCATTTCAAGGTCTGAATCCATACCTAACAAAGTTCTAATGGAATTGAGTACATTTTTGTTTTTGTTCATTTTGAAAATAATAGTTAATATTCATTAATACAAAGATGATTATACTTGAAAGTTAGTATTTATCCCTTTCTAATTATTTCCTTGATTTTCTTTAGCGTTGTTTCTTCCTCGCTCAATTCCATCTTGTCTGTGAAATATCCCTCTATTGAAAAGCCTTTTACTTTTCCTGTTTTCACCCAATCATCCCAAATAGCCTTGTCATTTACTTTCACAGAAACAAACCAAGTTCCCTCCGGTAATTTCCCAAAACCATACCTAACAGATTTATCAATAGGATTATCCTTAATCCAACTTTCAACTACTGTCAAATTCTTTAAGTCTGATTTATGGTGGAGTGTATGATTTGATTGGTAGTTATTCATCATAAATAATTGTGATGCTTTATTAATCGTTTCCTTTGAGAAATAAACATAATAATCATCTCCTGTTTCTTTATCTACTCTAAGGATTTGTTTGTTCGGAATAAGAACGGCTCCGGTCAATAATTGCTTCTCTTTATCCTGTGTTGCAAATTGAACCTCTACTCTTTTTTCTTGTTTGCTTAATGCAATAAAGTCTGATTCTATTGCAGGTTGTTCCACTAAAGAAATTGCGAATACTCCATCTTGATTTTCTTCGCTTTCTTCATCTATAATTAACTCTACTATCTTAGTCATAATTTTTTTGTTTTAAAGTGTTGCTCTGTTTTGAATTTGTGTTGAAATTTCTGTTTGGTCTTGCACATCTTGTTGCACTACATAAGCCTGTAATGGTTGTTGAGATAAACTTGAAGTTGATGCTGCTAAATCAAAACTCGTACCTGCTGATGCAAAATTGGTAGGAGTAAATGAACTTGCTGCTGAACTACTTCCACCACCACCACCACCGGATGAACTCGGTGGAGTAGCTGAACCTTTACTATTCAATAAGTCTTTAGCTGATTTCAAGTTACCGAATATACGCAATAAACCTAATCCCCATTGTATCATACCGGCTGAACCAAATGATACTGCATTTAATGGATTGGCTTCTGAAACTGCCATAAGACTTGATATGGATTGAGCTGTATCTATCCCTATCTTAGCTAAAGCAAATCTCTTTTGGTCTTTCTCTGACTTCCCAAATAAGCCCTCTGCCATCTGAATACCTTGTTTCAAGCCATCCATCTTCTGTTTCTGTGCGAGTTTATCTACTGCCTTCTGAGTTTGAATAGCCTTTAAATTCTCTGCTGTTACTTTGTCGGCTGCTGCTTGTGTTTCTGATGCAATCCTATCTGTAATTGCTTTCTTATCTAATGCGTATTTCTCATCTATTGCAGTAGTTTCAACACCGGCTATTCTTGCTAATTCAACTTTCGCATCGTACTCTTGTTTTAGTGCTTCAAACTCTGCCTCTTTTTCAGACATCTCTGCAAGTTTCAATTCATCTAAAATTGCCTTTTGCTCTAATTCTAAACCTGTTCTGTTTACGATTTGTTCAGAACGGAATCCGTTTATCCTTTCCTCTAAGTCAGCTAATTCTGCTAATTGGTCGGTAACTGCTGCTGCTAATTCTACACTCTCTGAATTTGCTGCTGCCTCTAATTGTGCTAATTCGAGTTTCTTATCTAATATCCTTTTCTCATCTACTAATTGCTTCTCTAAACTTTCTCCAAGTTTATCGTTAGCCTCTATTCTTGCCTCTAAAGTTTGAGTAATATCATCTCTAATTTGCCTTTGAGATTCCTGTGCTTTTAGGTATTGGAAATTTAGTAACCTTTGGTCTGCTTCTAATCCTATTACTTCGTTTCTTAAATCCTTTATTTTGGTTGCAGTTGTAATAGCTGCTGTACCTACTGCCACTAAATCTATCGCACCCTCTTTTATGACTTCCCAAGCCTTATTCTGTTGAACCTCATCCAACCCTGTTGCCATCTGAATTGTTGCCGTAGCAACATCTCCCATACCTTCTTTTACTTTGCCAAAATCAAAAGTAAATACTCCCTCTAATATTTTACCAAAAGCACCTAAAGTATCTTGTAAACCTATAAGCCTATTTATCAGATTAGTCTTTAGGAAATCCCACAAATCAGATATAGCTTCTTTTGGATTTGAGAATGCTTCTACAATGCTTGTACCTAAGTCTATTGCCACCGATGATACCTTATTAAAGACAATACTAAGAGCCTCAGTTGCTATGGTAACCATATCCATAACTCGCTGATTCTTGCTTAGTATTTCTTTTAAGAAATTAAAGGCTTCAATGATTAAACCTATACCGGCTGATTTCATTGCCAAGCCAATACCCTTAAATCCTTTAGCTATTCCTCCTAATGCTTTTGTAGTACCTTTCTGTGCATCTTTAATTGCTGCTAACTCCCCTTTAATTCCCTCTAATTCTTCTTTCAAAGATTCTAGTTCTTCGGTTGTTTCTTTGCTGTTACCTCCGAAGTCGAAGTCGAATATTATTTTCTCTGCCATAGCTTTCCTCTATTTACCCATTCCGAGCGTTTACTTTCATAGTTACGCTTTAAGGTGTCGTAATAATCTTTTATGTTATTTGGCTTATACAAATGCTTAAAGTTCGGTAGAGCATCTAAAACAGGTGTTATAATAGATGTACACTCATCTAAATGATTCTCTAAAGTGTTTAGCTTAAAAATGAAATCAACATTTATATCTTTAGCTTCTTTGTTTGTTAAGTTATACTCCATTTGTTTTTTAAGTAGGTTATTACTGATGTAATTTCTGTATCTGTTAAATCTCTATCGTAACAAATAAGCTCATAAATCTTTCCGTTAAATTCGTAAATATCTGTTGTACCTCCGGTTGAAGAACCACCAACACAAAATCTGTTTACTGATGTATCATTTGCTCCGGTTGTAGCTGTATCTGTATTTCCGTTTCCATCAAATAATTTTACTGCTGTACCATTTCTACGACCTATTCCTATGCTTAAATTTTGAACACCTGCTGATGGTATATTACAAGAGTTTGAATTAGTAAATGAAGATTGAGAAGAGTAGGAAATACTATCTGAACCTGCACCTGCATAACTACTCGCATTTACCCTAAGTCCTATTCTCTGAACATAACTTGTATCGTTTATACCCATTATAATCTGACCTCCGGATTCTGCCGTTGTAACATCTGATTTGTAAACTGATATAAAAGTATTGTTGCTTTGTGCTAAAGCTAACAAGTCTGCATCTGTTGAGTTTAAATTTGCATTCGTACCATTAAACTCTAAGTATGGTCTTTGCCAAAAATCTAATCTGTACGATGGCTTGTATGTGGAACTTGATTGTAATATGTGGTTAGTCCCTCCGGATAAATCGTTCCACGAATCTACTTTTGTGCCTGATGTTATTGTTACACTATTTTGATTAGAAGCATCTAACCATAACACGCAATTTGTTAATGCTGTCGGCTCTTGTATTGATGGACTTGTTAAGTCGCTAAGATTTGTCGTTTCGTATTTGACACTTAAAGTCCAATTAATTTGCTTTCTACTATCTGATGCTACTTTAAATGCCACGAACCCACCTGTTGTAACATCATAATATGGTGGTTTAGATAAAGAGTAACACTCTATCGTTGTATTCCCAAACACCGAATCTATTACTGAACTATCTACATTGCTGTAAAGTATAACAGGGTTTGTATAGTTTGATATTAGAACTGTCTGATTAATCAAACACTTACTTTTGAATATTTGGTTTGTATCTTCTGTTGTAATTCCTACTAATTCTAAAGAGAGTTTGACATTTGATTTACCTGCAAATCTAACTCCGTTTAAGTTAGCTATTGAATTACATAAATCCACCATCGTGAATGTTCCGTACTGACCTACCAATACCTCTCTGTCTGCATTACTATCTTGAAAGAAGTTTACAATAAAACTACCCTTTTGTTTTGTTCCAACCGGATAAGATGAATCTCCATTTGCAATAACATTATCTCCGGTAATCATTAACTTACCATAATTTCCGGACATTCTCGCTCCATCTATTTTTGTGTTATAAATCAATCGTTCTTTAAATAGTTCTCTTTGTATTTGATTTGATATTATTTCGTTATAATCTCCATAAACAAAACTCGCACTTACTCCTCTGCCTATCTCATTATAATTCCCCTCAATTTTATTGTTAAAGGAATTTCCTTTGATAGTATTTCCTATACCGGATATGTTGTTCACTCCACCACTTGAAGTATTATCTCTACCTACGATTATATTACTTCCGTTGTCTGTGGTATTTCCGTTTCTGAATTCAGATTCGTTATCAGGTAAATCAGGGAAACTCATTGGATAGCATTTATGGAATCCTGTTGGTGCGTATATATTCCATTCATATCCCATAGCTGTACAACACTCTTGTGTTATAGCTGTTGAGGATGGAGTAGAATCTTCTGATGTGGTAAACATTAAGAATGCTCCCTCCCATTGATAAGCTAAAATGAAATCACACTCCACTACATTCTCCCCTATTATGATTCCACCTTCTGCTGTTATTGGTGGAGTAGGTAGAAAGTTACTTTTGTTTACTAATAACAATTCTACTTTTGCATTTCCGGTAGATGATATTGGATAGCCTTTGATTGAATTTACTCTGTAATTTTGCCCCATTAATTGTATGGTATCTGCAAAACTAAAATCTGATATATCTCTAGGATTCAATCTCATTGATGCAGTAATCATTCTACTATTAACATTAAAATTGTCAAGTAGATAATTCTTCCAAAACTTACGAGCTAAACCATAGGCAGGCAATACATCCCAATCTTGTGGTGGTGTAGATAATGTTTCCTCCCAATTCAAAGTCCACACATCTGTTCCATTTGTAAAATCCTTTTCTGAATATGCACTAAAGAATGGATAATTAGTTTTGGATTCCCCACCTAATCTGTAAGCCATTCCATTAAGTAGAGTTTTGGTTCCGTGAAAGAAAGACAATCTTACTCCACCGGTATTCTCTTTTGTACCATCTTCTTTTACATTCCAAATTGCACAGGAATAAACTCCTAAATTAAATGCTCCATTGTTTAACGGATAGTTAATAGTTGGTATAAATACAGATGTAAATTCTGTATCTTTTTCTGCAAATTGATTTCTAATTCCGGGTTCAATATACTCCCCAAATGTTGGTTCTTCTTCGTTGAAAGGATTCCTCTTATATGATTGATACATATAATCGTTTGATTGAGAATCTTTAAACTTTACTTGCTTACCACAATACTTAGTTGGTGGTGTTATTTGAACATCTTTTTTATAGTCTACTTTATCGTTCCAATCTTTAGTAACTCCTGAATCTACAAAGTCATTATATGGTTCAATCTTCAATAGTTTACTATCTATTTTAGATGGTAGTATTACCAAGTTGAATTTTGTAATAATAGACTTCCACCACCGGTCTATATTTAGTTCGCCAAATAGGTTGTTTATGTAAACTAAATTCGTTGTAGAACTATTAATATCATTTGCTACAATCTTAATTTTCATATCCTCTAACTCCCAATTTAGTGTAGAACCTCCTGTGGTGTCATTTGCTATTACTCCACTCCACAAAGACACTCTATATCTTTTGGTTGGAGAGTTGGATGCAATTACCATAGGGATTGTCATACTAACTGAAAATTCAGCACCTACATTTGGTATACTTAGATTTCCTCCTACCCAATATGCTATGTCTGTTTCAACATTGTTTGTATCAACTCCATTCCATCCATTCCAAAACTTAAAAGCTACATTGTTTGATGTTACTGCTGCTAATAAACTAGGTGTTACTTTTCCGGATATTGTTATAGTATAAGAGCCATCTACCATACAAGTCCAATAGCTATCTGTTGGATTCCATTGAACAGCCTCATCAGTTATTTCTGTTGGAAATTCTACTACCCTATAAGCTAAGTTAGATTGCATATTAGCTATCAGTTGAGTAGCTGTATTTTCTGCTATTGCTAAATAACTTTCAGATGGTACTTCTGTATATATAGAATTTGTTTTATTGTAATTCAAATCTTGATATATCTTACTAAAAATAGCACTATCAAAAAAGGCTGAATCGTATTTGTAACCTGACATAGTAAACACTTTATCTATAAGTGCTTTCAATCTAACTTGTGGTCTTAATTTTGTTACATCAAATGAATTTGTGTTCCATTGTAATATACCTCCCGGTGGTTGCTCAAAGTAATCCACATACGAATTTGAAGCGTGTCCTATTCCATAATCCCATAGTGAATATCTTATGTTACCTCCATCTATTCCATCAGCATTATACGAGTTGTATACAGTAGTTGGATTGATTTCGTGATTCCATTCTGTGTAGTCTAAGTCTAAGAATTTAACCCCTTTTAAAATATCAATAAACCCAACCTCTGAACTAAAGATAATACATTCATATTCGTATCTATTTTTATCTTTTAAATAGATGTTAGTTAGCTGTAAATTCCCTTTAAACACTTCTAAGGTATCTTGTAAAACAAAGCACTCAGCCATTCCAAATGGATTGAAGCTAAAGTTATCGTTTGAGTAATAAGAGCCTACTTGAAAATACGAACCAAAGAATGCATCGTTATTTGGAGATGATGGAAGTCTGAAATTATATGAATGTGAGCCTTTAGTCTTTAAATCTTTTATATCCTTAAAATTCAAATCTAAAGTAAATGGACTACCCTTAATAACATCTAATTCTGATAAACCATTAAATCCTACATCTGCACCTGTTACTGAAAGGTTTGATACTACAATTGATTCGGTTGTAGTTTGAATACCTGCTGATGAATTGAAATTCATTACAGCACTCGTTTCTACTGCTATAAAACTCCCTGTAAAAGTATGTGGAGATAGTTCAAAGTAATATAACGATGAAGCACCACCACTTGTTAATGGCATTGTGTTAACTGTAAATATAGCAAATTGTGTTCCGGCAATATCATCAGAAAAATCTAAGGTATAATTATACTCCACCCCTACTGTTAGGTTTGGTATTGTCAAAGTTACTGATGGTACACCTGCACCGGCTCCTAACCCCTTTGCAGTAAACCCTGTCAAACTAACTCCGGATAATGTTCCTTGATGGATAGTGAATTGACTTACATCTACAATCTTTGAACCGGTTGTAAGTATTTTCTCTTTTCCTTTTACGAATAATTGATATGACATATTAGAACAATATTGGGTTGTAGGTTTCTATCGAGTATTCAAATCTAAGCCTGTATTCTGTTTGTTCGTATTTGTGAGATACCACAACCTCCTCAATACTTTTATCTGTAAGGATAAGAGCTAATGCAGTACCATCTTCATTTATGTAATTGATAGATGAACTTATAAACATATCTCGCACTTGCTCTATTTCGTGAGGCTTTAAATACCCTGTCTTTATTGTGAATGATTGCTTTACATTTGAGGCAATATTCCTCCTTGATTCGTGAGCTACTCCCGGTACAAATGGAGATTCATTATAACCTGCTCCGTATTGACTATACGCTTTTTGGTAGTTATATATTGAGCTCTTAATCTCTGTTTTGGTATTGTTTATTTTGTCTGTCCTCTCCTTGTTAAATGTAATGTATTCCCATACTCCAAATTTGTTTATATAAGCAAATCGTTGGCTGTCATATTTATCACATCTCTCTATAATGTTAAATCGATATGGTCTACTTTTTTGAGCACCTGCACTTGAAACAGCTAAGACATTGTAATAAGCTAAACCTGTTTGGTCTTGTGGTCTATTGTAGGCTGTACCTAATTTGTTTAAATTTGCCGGATAACACCCAAAATGAATTATCATAGAATCATCACTTACTCCACTCGCATCGTATTTACCACCGAAATCTAATGTATTCAAAAAGTATTGAGAACCTAATAAAGTATCTGCTGAATTGTAATATTGAACCAAGAATTTATAAGCACCTATTCCGGTTGTATTAACATCTGTTGTCAGATTCAATAAGGCTAATGTACCATAGTCAGTTATTGCTGTATCTATGTTATAGTAAGTTGCTCTGAAATCATAATTCCCATTGAGGAAATTCTTCCACGATGCATCTAATTTATAATCTGTAAAATCAAAGTTTATTAAATCCGTACTTTTGTTATATCCGGATAATAAGTACATTGAGCCATCAACCGATGCACCCTGTTTAGATGGTGCCACATCAGATGTTAATGCGTAAAAATCCCATAGCTTTAAATCTATTTTCTTCGCTCCACTTCCTCCGGTAGATAGATATACATCTCCCCAATCTCCATCAATGACATCGGTGTGAGGCATAGAATGTATGTTCTGCTGAAAAATGCTTTGAGTTCCTGTCGGTAATGAATCCGGTATAGTTAATTTCTGCTGTACATTGATTGGAGATACAAGTGTATTTATGATTGCACTTATATCTATCAATCCGTATGAAACATCATTTGGTCTGAATGTATACGCATAAGTTTTACCACTGTATATTACCTCCAAATAGAAACGATATTTGAATTGTGTTACATTGGTACTCGTACAAGTAATAACCCTCTTAGAACTACTTAAAACATAGTCAGATGAATTGAAATTGTAATTAGTTATTGCCATCTTATTCTATCGTTAAATTTGTTGTTAAGTCCTTCAAGATTCCTCTCTTTAAATCTAATATAAACCTCTTCTTACTTTCCTCTATTGCATCTTTCATATATGACCTTGCACCTATTCCTTTTTCTGCAATGCTTTTACCAATCATATACGATGCATTTTTTATGTTGGCATCAGACTTTTTAATGAACTTGCCATCTTTATCTCGTAGCTTTATCTTAGGACTTCTAATCCATTTCTCTACAACTCCTTTAGCTAAATTCTTCTTTGTAAACTTAGCTTGTTTCTTATCCTTTGGTCTGTATTTCTTAACAGATGGATATGTACTATCTTTTCCTTTTACTCCTTTCTCTATAAAGTTTGCATAATCTAAACTGCTGATAAACTTTAACTGAATACCTTTACCACCTCTTGTTATCTTATATGCTAAAGACTTTCCTAACTTACCTGTGTTGTCTGTTATCCTATATTTGCCATCTACCTTTCTCTTTATTTTAAGGTTTCTCCTTGCTCTCTTTATTACCTCTCTACCATAAAGGTCGAATGCTTTAGCAGTATTGTCAAATGAAAATTCAGCCATCGTTATCTGTTTTTAATCCAATGGTTTAATTTTGGGAAATCGGATTCCTTTGATGTGGTATTCAATATTAGGTTTGTATAATACTCTTGTAGTATAAATTTAGATTCCTCTGTATTTGGATTGCCTATCCATACATAAACAAATGGGTCTGTGGATATAACTGTTGTACTTAATTTAACTCCATCTATGTATATTGAAATTGTTAAATCATCTGTCAGCATTGCAACCCCTAAAACAGCTATACCTATTGTTATACTACCCTCTCTTGTATAGTCATTACTGCCATCTGATATGTTAGCAATCGTGGTTGTAACTCCACTCTGAATATGTCTATAACATAAACAATTAGGTTCTGCGTGTGATGAACCTGTAACAAAGAATGAATAACCTCCTCCTGTTGTAGAAGGAGATGTTATTGAAAATATATGATTCTCTGCATCTCCTGTATCTACAATATGCTTCAACTTCAAACAATGGTAAGACTGATAACCTAATGCTCCTTGTGATGCTATTGTGTATTGTAATGCTAAATTGTAAGTTTCTTTATTTCCGTTAAACTCAATCCCTCTATACGATGAATTGTATCTAATTGGATTAGGTAATATGCCTTGTGAATTATACAAGTAATCATCTACAAAAAGACTTTGTACAGGTTTAAAGAAAGGAGTGATTCTTGAAATTCCATTACCTACATAGTTCAAAGTATTTTGCACACTCTCTGTTCCACTCCACCAATAAAACTTCTGACTAAAATCATTCATCTCCGGTAATGTAACTGATATATCATTCCAAGTTTCTTGTATGTTTTCTCCGTTATACTTTTGATATGGTATTGTACATTCAGTAGTTTCGTTTGCTGCCTCTAAACTTATTGATGTACTAAATCCTACCACCATATTATTAAACCTTTCCTCTATTGGAGTACAGCTTAATTCGTTGCTACCTTGTAAAAGTAATTTGTTTGTATCTACGATGTATTTACCCTCTGTAAATTCTGCTCGTAAATCCTGTAACACCATCAATGAATCTGTATAAGCACTTTCTTTTACCTGCTCATCTTCTTCTGATTGTTGGTCTACGGCACTAAATACATAAACATCAAAATCGTAATTAACTACCTTATCTGATATATCTGTATTTGTTAGGATTATATGTAATGCAGGGAACTCATTTATCTTCTTTAAATCTAATTGGTCTAAAGAGCCATAGCTAAATGAATTGATTTGTAAATGCTTGTCTGCAAAGGTTTTGAAATATGTTAATGCTGAACTATATGTTATCATCTTCTGTTGTTTTTGTTTTCTTCTCTTGCAATCTCATCTTGCATCTGCATCTTAACAAAGCATAGTCTAAAGGATAATTCAGTAATGGCATCAAAATGTAAAATATTTCCATTTGCTAAACCATCAATTACGCTGAACCAACCATAACCTGTCCTTGCATTAGCTTCTCCTCCACCCTTTCTAAATAGCTTTGAGAATTCATCAGCAATTCGCTCCCTAAATGATAAAAAAAAACCATCACACCATTCACTACATCTATACTTAAATCTTGAAAGTGTCTTGCGTTCTGTATATGTGATTCGTTGTAGGCTTCTATGTTATATTTATTCCCCTTTGTTTCTGTTATTGGTCTGTAAAGGATTGACAATATATACTGAATACCACCTACTCCTTCTTTTGAATACTCATCTAAATCTACGAACTCTCCTAAAGTCATTTCATCTAAATTAGAATGAAAACCATAAGTGATTCCGTTAATTTCTATCTTGTCAATTACCTCTTTGTTTATTGGTAAAGAAATAAGTTTAGACAGGGTAATGTAGATTCGCTTTATATCTTCCCTCTTTAGCATTTTGATTAGCTTTAAAGGTATGCCACATAAAGAACTAATACTTTGTATTACAATCTCATCTTCATCCGTTAAACCGGCTATTTTAGATGTGTAATCTTGGTATACTTTCAGACTGACATCTCCCCAACTTGTAGGTACATTTATTTCTACTGATTCTTTCATCTATAAATACAAAGGTTAATACTTGGTAAAGTTATTAAATTAATGCGTATTCTCCATACGAACCAAAACTTTCAAACCACATCCTCATCATAATCGCATCTGCATAATCAGGACTTCTCCCTAACTTCTGCTTCTGAATATCCTTACCTTCTATTGCTAACTTCTGACTATCCTTATCAACCTTATCCCTTTTGACTACCTCTAATTCACTTATGATAGTATCTCTATAACTCTTGTCTTTTAAGAATATCTTACCATCATTCACTAATTCTGCCAACTTAAAGTAACATTGAGTTTTAAGGTTCATATAATTCTCTCCCTTTAATGCTTTACCTCCATTAACGAATCCTACACATCCACTAAAGGCATCAGCACATCCACCACCTACACCATCTTGGTCGATAACTATTCTGCTATTAGGTATTTGATGGTCTGTCTTTACTACATTTATAGCTGCTATTATTTCCGGTATGGTATTCTTTGCGATTGAGATTATCTTATCTGCCCTCAAACCACTCCATAATATAATAACACTTTTATCTGCTCCTAATCGTGCTACATCACAGGTAATATACTTGGTTCCCTGCTCTACATACGAGTTAGTAAACATATCCTGTAAGCTATTATACTCAAACAATAATGCATCATCATCTATGTACTCCCAATTACCATACAGTAACCTCTCCTTACTTATCTTATCTAACTTCTCTAACTGATTAAGGTAATGTTTAGATATAGCCTTATTATCTGTAACAAGGGATTTGACAAACTTCTGATATGGTTGTAAGCTATCTGCATTTGAAGGCTTGTAGTACTTGGTGTATAACCAACCTTTAGAGGGATTGCAGGTAAGTAGTGTTTTAGGGATTAAATCAAACTCATCTAACTTATACCTAATCCTACTATTGAGTACATTAACTGCCTTCTCCGTTACCTCTGCTGCTTCATCTACAAATGCGTCTGTGATTTCTAATCCTCCGAGCGATGTAAACATAGGGTCTGATGGATATAGAAATAAATCCTTTAGGTAAATAACTGACTTATTGTAGAATGTAATTGTACTATCTGATGCGTTATATCTGAAATCTACATCCGGTGTTAGCCCACAATAATCTACTGCCACTTCAAAGAATGTATTTAGTGTTGTGGCTTTAAGGTTCTTTAATTTCGACCTACCTATTACGCTCCTTGTTTCCGGATATTGTAACCTCCTAATTATCTGCCATAGACATCCTGTGAATGTTTTAGAACCACCTGCTCCACCACCAAATAAGACTTCCGTAGTTGTATCATCCTCTAAATACTTAAAGCATTCTATCTGCTTCTTAAATAGCTTTATTTTAGGATTCTTCATCGAATGGCATAATATCTATCTTAATTCTTTCTGCTGAACCAATATTAATATCTGACCTCTCTACATAACCTCTACCTTTACCTTTAGTCTTTAACAGGAATATTGTCGCTGCTACATTATGCTCTCCCACTAATGAATGTAAAGAACTCTCTCCAAAGTCAAGAACCATATTATCTATGTCTGATACCTTCGTTGCATAGTCGCTATCATCTGCTAACCACCGGTAATGCGATTGCCTTGATATACCACTTATCTTAGATGCAGTTGTTACTATTCCTAAAGCCTTTGTAAGTGCTTCTATGAATTGCCTTTTTTTACCCTGTAACTTTATGTCACTTTCTTTATCTTCCAAGTTCGTCTATTTGCTTGTTAATTATCCTTAAACAATGATTAGAATCATATACTGAAATAACACCAAATCTATCAGCTACATTACTTACTCTTGTATTAATAGCTTTTAGATGTCTTTCTGTTTGCTCACTATTTCTTACTCTCCTACCTTCTACTCCTGTTCCTTTAATTCGGATTATAATAGGATTCATATTCTCAATGTATGTTGAGTTCATAAACCTATCTCCTTCTGCTATTGTAATAACACCTTCTGACTTTACCCAATCTTTAAATACAGGTGTATCTCTCATAACTGCCATAGATAACTTATCCCCACCTTCAAATGTAGAGTTATCATATTTGCCTAATACTAATATGTTATCGTTATGGTGGAATTTAAACATACCCAACTTACCTCTCTTCCTTAAATTGTGTTGATATATAAGTTCCTTCATTACCCAAGTCTTACCTACTCCACAATTACCTATAATCAGTATGTTCATCTGTCTATGTATTCGTTATATTTGTTCTCGAAGCAATCCCAATATCTATCCATCATTACAACTTCCCCATACTTTCTGTAATGGTTTTGTTTCGGTGGCTTTATACCTACATCATTGGAGTTGTTTTCTATTAAGAGATATACAGGTAAACAATCCTTCCTACATTCCCAAAATATGTCTAATCTTCTTCCCCACTTCTTTTCAGCATATTGAATCCTATCTCTAAACATATCGTTATACACATTAGGGTATCTTCTATTCTTTCTATGCCACCCTTTATAACAACATAAAGTAGATTCTAATGTGAAATATGATACATCTTTGTGGTCTATCCTTTCTTTGGCATCATCAAGTAGTTGCTCTCCTTCCTTCTCTAACCATTTAAGAGTGTTCTCGGAGTACTTCACAGTATTCTTATACCAATCTAAATCATCTCTTCCTAATACCTTACACAATCCATTACGATGCGACTTGCTTCCGGTTATGTTATCAATGAATAAGCTATCACAATCAATATTTATACCGGCTATTCTAAGATACTCTAAGTATGAGAATGTTGCTAACCTCCCAAATGTATAAAACTTATTCATAACAAAGCTCCATACACTTCTAAAGTCCTTGTACTTATCCCCTGTGGATGTAAGCTCTGCAAATACTTCTACCTGTGTTCTTCCGTTTAATACATTGATGTAATTCTGTACACAATCCTCAAACACATTCTTGTGATACCTTCTGTCTGTGTCCCAACCTATTTTAGTATAATTATCTCTGAACCACTTTCGTAATTCAACCATATCTAAATCTTGTAAAGAGGGAAACTGCTCAAATATTAAATATGTACTCACTACATTTTGTGAGCATCCATTTATATATGTGAACCATAATCTCTGCTCTTGCGATAACTCTAACTTTTCAAATATGTAATCAAAAGTATAATATACTGCTCCGGGATGTGCATTGTTTTGAAGATGAAATTCATAGAACCTAAGAAAGACTTCCCTACGATATTTTGGTAGCCTAAAGTCCATTCCATATTCAAGACTATCAACCTCAAATTCATCATTGAGTTCACAGTACCTTCCTATTTGTTCATTTTCAATCGGTGCTTCTCTGCTACTCATATCCATAGGTGTTTTCCTTATCTTTATATTCTTAACACTATATACCACAATGGGTAGTAGTACTCTTAAACGATTCCCTAAGTGGCTTCACTTACCGGAATAGATTTGTAGAGATTGGCTCATTTCCTATTATCCAAAACAGGGTATTCTTATTCCAAAATTGAGTAAACTTGCTCTTGTTTTGCTCTATATAATTCATACACTTTCCTTCATATCTTGGATGGAATACAATACCATTATAATTGTAAGGCATCAAGTCTGCATAAGTACAATATCCATCTCCATTTAAATTGAAATGATGTATATCATAAACTCCATCTGAATCGTTAAACTTGAATAATGAATTTAAGTCTGTATTGGTAACCTTGCTTATTATGTGCAACCTCTTTGGTATATAGTTCAGATTCTTGCTACCATTATTTCCAATACCCATCAGCACAATATTCTTTAATCCTTTTGGTTTAAATAATCCTATACCATACAATATAGATACTACTGAATTACAACTCCCACAGGGTATTATAAGCGTTTCAATATGGTCAGGCATATTCTTAACTTGCTCTGCTCCTATCCTATGAAATTCCTCTATCCTATATGCAGGGTTTAACCTCTCATCTACTGTTATATTCGTTTCTAATACTTCGTGATTAGGTAGTTGCTTGGCTAACTTAAACGATATGCTCTGTAATGCTCTTGCGTAACCTATCTTGCTAACATAGAACTTGGCTCCATACTCTTTAGCCATTATCATATTCGTATGGCTCTGATGATTCTTTGAGCCTGTGGCTATCAAACACCCTATACCATAATGCTTACATATTGAGGATATAAAAGGATGTTGTGGAGAGCCTACTACTGAACCACTTACCACCCCTCTTATTTGCTTCCGGTTAATCCAATCATTCACTAACCAAATACATTGCCTTAACTTACTTCCGTTTACTGAATCATATCCTAATGGTGCAAACTTATCTTCCCTCTTAAACCATATATCCCCAACCTGTTCCACCGGTGTAGGTTTATAAAGATAGTCCTCCCACTTAACCATATTCCGGTCTATACTCTGAATATCAAATATGCTCATTTAAGAATGCTTTTAGTGGATAGAATATATGTGAGTTCCTATAACCATCTTTCGTTAGTGGGATAATTGGTGTTACTCCGTGGATGCTTTTCCAAGCCGGATATACTATCATAGAATTATCACAACTCTCAATAGTAATATTAAAGTCCGGTATAGTTAAGCAACCCCCTTTACTGTTACTTCTCTTGGTCATAATCATATTTACAGAACCTACTATATTAGCATTGTCTATATGATATGGTGCTGCTATATTATAGTTGGATATTGTTGATGTAAACATTCCTCCGAACTTCCACTTGGATTGAACTACATCAAATAACTCTTTCTGCTTTTCGTATAGCAAAGGTGCTACCTCTTGCATTATCTTTTGCCCTTCTAAACAAGCTAACATCATCCCCTTGATGAATGTCCTCGCTGATTTTATCCTATGCACAGAACTTATGGTAGCGTATGGTCTACGCATATGATGTCGTGGTGCTACGCTCCCTAATATGGTTGAGTATTGAAGAACCTCCGATTCAGAATCGTGTAAACCGGATGCCCTCTTCATTGTGCTTTTAGGTACATTGTCTGTCTTGAACTCTTGGTCTGCTATTTTAAGGTACTTGGTCAGATTCTCTGAATAGTTATTTACATTCCGGATATAGAACCCTATCAATTCATCATCTAAATAAAATAATGAATCCTCTGTAATGTTTGGCTCTAAGTATTCACAAGTTTTCCCTACCTTAACATCGTGGTCGGTTTGAGATAAGTCTACTCTTCTCATAATTTCTCTTAGTTTTAAAATAACTCTTAGTTTCTCCTAATTTGAAATAACCTCCATAATTTAAAATAACTTCCATAATTTGAAATAACTCCATAGTTTGAAATAACCTCCTAATTTCTCTTAACTTCTCTTAATGCATCTATAAGAACCTTGCCAACATAAACTCCGTTATCTCGCAATGACTTAATCATTACTAATATATCCTCTATGTGCCTGTCTATCTTTAGATGAATACTTCGCTTGACATTACCTTCCATTGAATCCAAGTCAAGTGATAAATCATCGTAGTCTAAATCATCGTATGATATTGGTTGTGAACCCATCCATTTCTTATATGAAGAATCACTCCAATCTTTCTCTAATATCTCTTCACTCCAATCCCCACTACTTATATTATCTTTCAATATAAGCTCCTGTTTCTCTTCTTTGGTTAAGTCTGTGTATTGCTTTACCCACACATTTGATATACCTAAGTCTAAACAAGCCTTGTACCTCATATTACCACATAGTACAATGAAGTTCTCATCTATGATAATAGGTCTTATCTGCATCATCCATTCGGAATCAGTAATACTCTCTTTTAGCTCTGTAAACTTATGCTCATCTATGTATCTTGGATTATTAGGATGTGGCTTTAGCTTTGATGCTGATACCTTCTTTGCTTCTACTCTAATCATTACAAACTTCTTTTAAATATTTGTACAATAACTCGCTTATGTTATGCCCTTGGTTTACTCTTTCTTGTAATAGAATCTTCGCACTATCATAATCCTGTGAATAGAAATCTATAACCACTACTGAATCCTTAACATCATCTTCTTCTTCTTCAAAAGCCCCATCTAAGTCCTCTAAGGCACTCCCACTTTCGTATGTAATGGATTGGCTAACATCATCGTGTTCGTCCTCCTCAGATGGTTGCCACACATTCAGTCCGTACTCTTTAAGCATCTGTGCATCGTGATGATTAGCTAACACATCCCAATCCCATACTCCATAAGTAACATTGTCCTTAATAACAAACTCATCCTTATTGTCCTCTGTAAGCCCTGTTACCCTAAGTATAGTAACATCATTAACCTTGTTCTCTAATAGTGCCTTATACCTTTGGTTACCACCTATTATGACATCGTTCTCATCCACTACTATCTCTCTAACATCTAACATCTTCTCAAAGTCTGATACAGATTTCGATAATTGCTTTAGCTTCCGGTCTGATATTCTTCTTGGATTCTTTCCTAACTCTTTAAGAGTATCGATTGATACAACTTCTTTTACTACCTTTATTTTACTTTTCATACTGCTCAATTATCTGCCTTAAACTTATTAGATTATTCTTTACACAAGGTGCACAACTTGAACTCCCTACTCTTACCCCTAAGTATTTCTCCATATACAATCTCATCTGCTGTTGTTGTATATTTGATATTTGGTGCTGTGTAGCATCTAATAATCCTTTCACTTCCAAATATTCATCGTGAGTAATTTGTAATCCCTCCCATTTATTAAGAGGACATCCTGCAAACTTCAATTTGGTCTTTACATCCATAAAGCATCCACAGGTTCTTTTTGAGCCTACCTTATTCCCAACTAAAGGTGTTCCACAGGTTCGTGTTCTCTTTCTGAAATGAGGACACTTCTCGCACTCCTTAATTCTATCGGATGCTAATGTCGTTGATGTCAATATCATATCTGCTCTTTGATTTTCTTCTGTACTTTCCGAACTGTGTTGTATATTGATATTTTCGGTATACCTGTTTCTTCCGATAACTCTTCGTATGTCATATTGCTGTCGTAGTATAGGAGGAATAAATCTCTTTCATACTCATCAAAGGTATTGATAATTTTGGTAATAGCCTTAGTTAGTATTTCTGACAATAAAACTGAATTATTATTAATCTTATTATGCAAATACTCTAATTCAACCTCACTAACACTTAGCTTGTTCTTGATATATGCTATCTGTTGTTTGTAAAATTTAGACTTCTTTGACAAACTCCTTACTGCTATAATCTTATTCACATAGCTTACCCCTTTACCGGTGTCGAATATCCATAACAAGTGATTTGAGTTTGATGTAAGTAACTGCAAGAACACATCTTGAACTACATCCTCTGATAAGTATTTGTCTTTTAATAACGAATATGCGAACCTATAATATGTTTGATAATCCCTGTATAATATTTCGACTATGGTATATCTCTTCATCCTAAATACTCATCAATTATTTGAATTGCATCATCAAAACCGGTACACACTTTTGCCAAGTAACCTCTATCATTAAGCCTCTTAATCCAATCCTTTTGCGTTGGACTTGCATAGTTACCTTTTACCTTTAATTCGATAGCTAATCCATTATAACCATCTTTTGGTTGATATATAAATAGGTCAGGGAATCCGGATTTGTAACCTGTTTCCTTCATCTTCTTCGCTACTGATATATATGTTTTCATACCACCGGCTGAACCATTGTATAACAATCCTTTGTACTTGAAGTCAAGGTATTTGCATACCGATTTCTGTAACTCATATTCCGGCTGCTTGTTCTTTGACTTTTTTATCGTGGAGAACTTGTAACCATTCCACATATTTTGTCTTGTCCCCATATTCAATGTGGCATTTCCTACAAACTGCCATTAAGTTATTGATGTTATCCTTCTCTGAGCCTCCCATTCCTCTTGCCATAATATGGTGTATATCAACTGCTTTAGATTCACATACCTCACAGGGAATAAACTCATTGCTAAAGTAGTCAAAATACTTCATATATATTTTAGTGTGTTTTTTCATCTACATATATCTTTTAGTTTAAAAAATTTAAAACACACTCATAAAGAAAATCCCCAAATTCGTTGATTTCATCTAATTGTTCATCAGTCATTTCTACACCATCATAATCAGCACTTGATATAAAGGCATCGCAAAAGTCCGGATAGTCTTTTGTATCTATCCCATCTACTTCTATGTTTGTTATTTTACTAAAGTCTATCTTCATCTCTCTTGTTTTAGTTCTTTGATTCTGCCGTCAATACTATCTTCTTTAATGAAGTACACTCTACCACAGCCAAAGTGCTCTCCTTTGTGGTGAATTTGAAGTTTCTCCAACTCTTCGATTAATATTTGGTTGGTTTGTGCATCTTTAAAAACATCGTTAACAATTTTTAATGCTGTATTTCCTGATATTCGTTCTTCACCTACAAACTCAAATTCTATTTGTAATCGTTTTTGTATATTCATCTCTCTTGTTTTATTTTAAAAACTCTCTTAATTTCTGTACACTTGACCTATCTCCTAATGCTGTCCATTCGGAATCCTGTCTTGTTTTCTGCTTATCCCTCTCTGTAAGGATAACTCCTGTCCTGTTTATATCGTGGTGTGTTAGGTATTCTAATATCATCCCACCATCTACCCTATCATATATCTTCTCCCTCATCTTTGCATCCTTTAATGCCAAGCCAATATCATAGTAATTAAAGTGTCTGAATTGTTGCACTATGATATGAGTTGTTTCCAATAATTGAGCCTTACCCATTTTAGATTTGCAGTTGTAAAAGTCTTGAAATTGAATCAGCATCAGCATTATTATATCCGAAGTCCTTTCCTCATTATCCTTATACGATTTGTATATAGATATTGGTTTAGATTCCAAAACAAAGCCTACCAACTTATTCATATCCATTTTAAGAACATCTAATTTGAAATTATCTGAAAGTGGATTAGTTATACTTTGCAAGTATCTCGTCTGCAATGCTACTACTATCTCTTTTTTCTGTTCCATTTTTTAGTTGGGTTATAATGTTAGTCAAATTTGAGGATATTTGAATTAGTTTAACCTGCTTACGAGTAAAATCATCTAACTTATTCCAATTAGATAATATATACTTAAAGCTACCTAAACATCCGGAATCCTCTGCTCCTTTATATTTAGCAATATCTATTAGCCTTTTAATGATTACCTTCATTGCACTTCCCTCTGCTCCATTTATTGATGCAGGTATACCTAATTCTTGTTTGCAAAAGCTATCGTAGATAGCAACCATCTCTTTATAGTATATTGTTTTAGTATCTTTAGTTTTACTATATGGTATTGTCTCCTTCTTTTGACGAACTGCATTCCTGCGTTTACCTAACTCCATTTCTGCGTTTCCGGAATTGGTTATTGGATTATCAATAAATGAAGTTTCATCTACAAACGAATACCATTTAGTCCTATCATATTTCGCCTTATTATAGTTGCCGGTTAATAATATATCCTGTGTCTTTAATGATGTAAGGATTCTCTCTACTTGATTAGAAGTCCAAAATGGAAATATATCTGTATATGACTTCACTGTGTTAAAAGTCCAAGTTCTACCCTCGTGCAAATTAACTCCATTAGCCTTATTTTTAATAATCCAAAACTGAAAATTCTTTATCATAATAGATTCATCTACCCCATACATCTTAGCGTGGTGTATATCGAAACTATAATCCATCTCTCAACCTTGAATACTGATTCATAATATCCTGTATGCTAACTCCTGTTATTTTTGAGATTCTTGGTATATATTTAAAAAACAAATCCTCATTAACACATATATTGTCTACTGTTGGTCTTGACAGATTCAAAGAATCCATAATATCCTGTTTAGTTTCAAAATGGGTGTTTAACCATTTCTCCCTCTTGTTGGTAGCTTTAAATTTATTCATAGCAAAAGTGTTATAAGGGAATAGAACCGGTCTTAAACCGGCTCTTATATCCCTTCAGTTAATTTAAAATGGCTCTACGGCTTCGATTGTTTTGAAATCATCTGATAATTGAACATCTGTGTTCCCATTAACGAATGATACAAACCTTTCTGCTGTCTTTAATACATCTACCTCTGATGGCTTTAGCTCCGGATTGATAGCGTGAAAATCAACTGCTGCCTTTAGCATAGATTGTCTAATAATCTTATTCTGCACATCATCACTCTTTCCACCACCACTAAATCCACCACCTACTGATGCTTGAGGCTTGGCGTAAACCGGTTTTACTTTTGGAAATTTACCTCCCATATATTCGTATTCCGTTTCAGTACCAACCTCAAATTTACTTTGGTCTTTATTCTTACCGGAATATTCTCCTACATCTCCATTTTGGAATACCACTTCAAATTTGTACATTACTCCGTAAGAACCTTCCCAAGTTCCATTACCTGTAACTGACATTACTTTACTCTTTTTAACTTCTGACATCTTGCTTTTATTTAGCAATTAATAATTACGATTCTTTTAAAGCATCTCGCTATTCTTTAATAACTATCAGAACTCTCTCAAATCCTTCTGTACCTCTTCCGTTTCTTTATGCCTTTCAAGATATGCATTACCCCTAAGATTAGGATGCAACTCCTGTAACTTCGCTCTGCATCTCCGTATTGATTCTGCATTACTCAGTTTACCCTCTGACAATAGTTTTAAAAATGCTAATGTATTCGATAGAGTATTGAATTTCATCTGTTGCAATTCCCTATACCATATTGTAGCAAGTAGCTTATTATCATCATCCCTCAAATGTGGGAATCTTATTAGTGCATCTTGCACCCTATTTTTGCTGCTTTTGATTTTCATACTTATCTAACCAATTAGTGAATCTTGTTTGTTTATACCCATCTACATTTCCGTAAACATAAACCCTAACATCTTTTATAGCTTCCGACACTATGTGCCCATCTCTTTCCCTTAAATGATATTCTAATAGCTTAAGACTATCTAAGGAACTTCCCTTATCAGAGGCTTCTATTTCAGCAATCAACCATACCATTCTTGATATGAATGATTTTGGACTTTCAGGTTCAATCATCTTCATCAAAGCAATCTGAACATATATCGCACCAATCGTAATCTTCGTCTGCCATTGGTGTCTTACATATAACACAAACAATATCCTCATTTTCAGATATTATCAAATCAATGATAGACTTATTATCATTAGCCATTTTGGTATATAGCCAATGAGGAAAATCAAAGTGGTAATTCGTACTCCAAATTTGTCCATCTCTGATAACCTGCTTGATAGCTAATTTTGTAATTGACTTTGGCAAGAACACCATATTAGGAGAACTCCTATTAAACTTAATAGCGTAACTCTTTTCTGTATCACAAGATTCTACATATTGTGATTTGTCGCATATAATCTCCATACTATTTTACTTTTCTTAAGATTGGTTTTCCGTAATACTCTCCACAATAATTGATATGCTTACTTGTAGTAGCTGACCAATAACCAAGAACTTCAATATGCTCATCGTATATAATTGCTACCTTAATATCATAAGAGTAAATGTTATTGTTTCTTACCCTTAAATTCGTTTCGTATCTATCTAACTTCATCTTTCAGCATTTTAAGTATATCCTTCAAGTCTTTACTTGGTAATAAGATATACAGGTTAAATAATTCGTTTTGTAATTCTTTCTGTGAGAATCGGTCTATTGCCAATTCTGATATTTCTTGTGCTAATTCAAACTTCGCCATAATTATCCTGTTGGATTCTTTGTTGTTACATATCTAATTCTAACCACTAACTCTTCTAATTCATCCGGAATACCACTCATATTTTCTGCATAGAACTCTGTCATTCCACCCTCTCTTACCATTGAATCAATAAGATTGTTGTATGATTCTCTTCTCGCAGGTATATCGGGTATTCCATCTTGCTCGTACATATCTGCCACCTGTTCAAGAATGGCATCTTTGAAGAAATTGTTAAAAGTTTCCTCTACCCAATATCCTTGTTCTAGTAAAATGCTCTCGTATCTTCTCCATACATCTGCACTCTGCTTATCCATCGTATCTGTTATCATAACTCTGCTGTATTATTTTTAGGTCTACCAAGTGCAACCCATTGTTCTACTGTTCCACCATTGTATAGCGAAATTTCGCCACTTAGCCACCGGTTTCTCTCGGTGTGCCACTCTTGATGTTCTGCATCTACTTGTTGTCCTATCTCGCTATCGAATGCGTGTGGGTTTCCACTAAACACTTTCTCGATAAATTCGTTGAATAATCTACTCATCTTTAAGTGGTTTTAAATCGTTAAACATTTCACATATAAAGCTAATCTCTGATTCCGGATGCAGGTAATGTACTATCCTTGACACATCCCCTAACCTTAACTCTGAAAAATA
>TARA_R110000823_G_scaffold132777_1_pt1 | contig 32045 bp, 27 predicted proteins | sample TARA_R110000823 | Tara Oceans TARA_R110000823 (sample SAMEA4397722) | marine metagenome | biome: Polar Biome; feature: [DCM] deep chlorophyll maximum layer (ENVO:01000326); material: water (ENVO:00002006), including particulate matter (ENVO:01000060) such as... | depth 20 m | reverse complement strand
GGCGGCGCCGCGGCGCCAGCCGCGGTCATAGCTGCCATAGGCCATGACATCGTTGTTGAACCGGTGCTGGTATTTCAGCGTGCCGGTGACGGCGTCTACGTTGCGTTCCTGATCCTCCGGCAGTATGCCGACAAACTCAAACTCGGCCAGCGGGCTGAGGCCGCCGTCTTCACCCACCCTGAACAGTCGGTTGCTAAACACCTGCGAAGCCTGGCTGTCCTCGTTGTTATAACGCAGGCCAACCGTCAACGTATCGCGCTCGGAGAGATAGATGGTGTTGTGGGTGAACACCGCGTAGTCCTCACCCGAGATAACGGCAGGGCCGGTGGTTTTCGCCAGCAATGTAAAGCCCGGGCCGAGCGCGCGGAAGGTTTCGGCGAACACCGGCGTCTCCGAGTCGGAATCCTGGTAGAACACGCCCACGGTCCAATCCCAGAAATCATTAGCCTGGGAAGCGAGTCGAAACTCGTAGTTGCTGAGCCCGGTGACCTTGGAGATCACGGTCTGCTCGCTGCCCCTCACCGGCGAAGCGTCGTCATCCCACAGCCGGGAGATGGTGTTGTCCTGGGAGGTGGCAACCAGCGTGGCCGTCCAGTCGTTGGCAAAGGTGTAGTTCAGTTCGGCAATGGTGTAATCGCTTTTGTTGGTCATGTTCGAAGCGAAGTTCGCCAGCGCAATGCGCTCATCGAAATCAACGCCGGGCCCTTTCACCACCGGGTCGATATCGATGTCGTCTTCGATATCGTGGTAAGACAGGCGCAGGTTGAAGCGATCGCTGGGTTCCCACAACGCCACGATGCGATAGGCCGTGGTTTCATTCTCGTTGGTGTAGCCGAGGGTGACGTTCTCGACATCGTTGTTCTGGTTGTTGTCGTACAGGCCGGAAACGCGCACCGCGAGCTGGTTTTCAATCAGCGGTAGCGAGGCACCGAATTGCGTGTTGCTGCCGTCGTATTCGGTAAAACTCTGCTGAATGAAGCCGTCAATCTCCTGCACATTCGGGTCGCGCGAGCGGATGGTGATCGCCCCGGCCGGCGAAGAACGACCGTACAGCGTACCCTGCGGGCCGCGCAGCAATTCCACCTGGGCGAGATCGTACAGGCCGCTGAAAATTCCCCGTTGCTGGTCGATATAGGCGCCGTCGACATAGGTGGTGACGCGTGGCGAAATGGGCGCATTGAGGTCTGTACCAAGGCCGCGGGTGGCGATATCCGTGTCGAAGTTGAGCCCGGAGATAGACAGGCCGGAAGTCAGGCTGCTGAGATCCTCGAAGCTGAAGCCCGCGAAGTCCGCGAGTTGCTGGCCTGTCACCACGTTTACCGTCATCGGGGTGTCCGACAGCGTCTCCGAGCGCTTCTGCGCAGTGACAATAATTTCCTCCAGCATGAGTGACTGTCCGCTCTGGGCGAAGACCGGCAGGGCAATGCCGGCGCCAAGGACAAGTGTTGCGAACCCGCGATGATTCAACTGCATTCTGTCTGTTCCCCTTAAATTTATTATCGTTGCTGCCAACGCAAAATATTGTGCCAGCTATGTTATGGGCAGCGCAAGCAAAACCATCACAGGCGCCACCGGGGAACGGGAAGAGCCTGCGACAGAACAGTAAATATCAGCTATGCACTGGGGCTCTCAGGTGCGGCCGTCGTTGAGCGAGAAGAAGCGCCGCGTCCAGACCGACTGCAGCAGGGGGTCGACAATCCGATACAGGCGGCCGGATGAGTACACACGCTTGCCGCGCTCGACCGCGGCCAGCCCCTCGCGCACCACTGTCTCCGCGTTATACCAGAACCAGGCGGGCATACTGTTTTTCATATCCCCGAGGCCCGCACGCGCATGAAACTCCGTATGCGTAAAACCTGGACACAATGCACACACCTTCACGCCATCATCCGCCACGGTGAGCGAGAGCTCTTCCGAGAGCGCAATCACCCAGGCTTTACTCGGCCCGTAGTTGCAGTCTCCACCGCGCGGTATGCGCCCCGCGACAGAGGCAACATTGATCACCCTCCCCCAGCCCCGCTCCACCATCGGGGGAACAAACAGATGGCACAGATGCGCGATCGATAACATCATCAACTGGTAGAACGCCTGCTGCGCACCCCAGTCGCGATCGCGCAGCAAACCCGGGCCCGCGCTGCCTGCGTTGTTGACGAGATAATCCACCGCGACACCCTGCTCCTGGAGTACGGCAAAAATCTCAGCCGGCGCCTCCGCACGGGAGAGATCAGCGGGAACGACGATGCAAGCGGTGCCGTGCGCAGCCTCTAGCTCCGCCGCCAGCGCATCCAGTGGTGCCTGACTGCGCGACACCAGTACCAGCCGGTAACCAGCGGCCGCCAGTTGCCGGGAGAATTCTTTACCGAGGCCCGCCGAGGCGCCCGTCACCAATGCCGTTTTGCCCGCTTGCTGCATCACTGTTCTCCCTGTTTTTGGACACGTATAGCGTTGCGCAAGTATAGGGCAAGTCAGCCGGGACGTCCGTCAAAGCACAGGGGGTAGTGCGTGGCAAAGGATTCTTGTGCCGATGCGTGATCGATCCGCCTGCCCCAGTTCAACAGTGTCGCGCCGGAGCGTGCCACTGTATCCAGCGCGGGCATCTCACCCTGGAATATGCAGGTTCTGAATCCGTCTGCCAGTTCAACCTCCGCGCCACTGTGATGCCAGTGCCACAGCAAGTACGTTGGCTCAAACAGCAGTCGTTGCCGGTTCCACTCGCGCGGCACAGACTGCAATACTTTTCTGTCGATCAGCCTTGGAATGTGACAGACCGGATTGTGAGAAGGCATGGATAAACTCTCGAAAAACCCGAGCGTATCCCACAACCACACATGCCAGTTGGAAAGCTTTTTGTTCGGCCGCGTTCTGGCCAGATGCCGCACCCGCGGTGCGGAAAATTCCGCTGGCGGATCCGCCACCGGGCGCAAGAGCAACATATCATCGTGCCACCAGATCCAGCGCTCGAAATGCGCGGCGAAAATCTCCTGGTGTTCCCACAGACGCAACACCTTGTTGGCATTGTCGCTGTGCGCCCAGTCGGTAATGGTGTCCACATGCCAGGCCTCCAGCCAGGCGGGGGGCGGCAGGTGGCGGGCCTGTGTGAGCAGAACAATCGGCCAGTCGCCCAGGAATCGACGGATAGCGGCAACCACAACCGGCAGGTAGTCATTCGCCTTCGGACGGTAGCTGATGGCAATCGGTACAGTGGTCGGCAACGCGCTGCACTCCAACATTGTTTTTTCCTCTCGCGGCACAACCGCGCTGCTAACGGAAGCTCGCGGGCCAAAACTTGACGCCGCCCATATTTGGGATTATATTCCCAAATTATGGACATGTCTGTAAACTCAATCCTCGAAGCGGCAGTCATTAGAATACTGCGGCCCCTGGCCCAGGTGTTGATTCGTCACGGCATGGCGGAGGGCAGCTTCGCACAGCTCGCCCGTCAGGCATTCGTCGAAGCCGGCTTTGATCACATGGCGCGTGCGGGCGGCCGTCCAACCGTCTCGGGCGTGGCTGCGCTCACCGGTTTGAGCCGCAAAGAGGTGACGCGACTGGCCAACGCGGATCCGGATGGCGACCGCGACTCGCGCGAACGCTACAACCGGGCAGTACGGGTGATCAGCGGCTGGGTTAACGATGCGCGCTTTCAAAAAAACGGTGCCCCGGCGCCACTCAACACTGACAGCCGGGAACCGAGCTTCGCCACGCTGGTACGGGAGTACAGTGGCGATGTTCCTCCGGCGGCCATGCTCTCGGTACTCCAGGAGGGTGGCAATGTCGTGGTGAAAGAGGACGTCGCGCAGCTGGTGCAACGGGCCTACATTCCCATGCACACCGCGCCCGATCGCCTCAACATCCTCGGCACCGATGTCGCCGAATTAATACTCACGATTGCTCACAATATCAGCGCAGAACCGGCGGACCGGTTGTTCCAGCGCAAGGTATCCAGCACTGCCCTGCGCGCGGACGCGGTCCAGGCCTTTCGGGAGTATTCGAACGCACGTTCGCAGGAACTGCTGGAAGAGTACGACGCGTGGCTCTCGGCGCGCGAGGTAGCCAAGGATGAACAGTCGACAGAAGCATCTGCCTACGTGGCGGTGGGCATCTATTACAGCGAGAACGATGATCAACAGGAGAAGTGACCATGCAAAATTTTCGGCGTAAGGCGCTGGCGGCAGCCATCATCGCAACCACCGTTTCCGCTTGTGGCGGCGGTGGGGGCGGCGGAATCGCAGACATCAGCAGCCCGCCGCAGGAGGGTATCGGCGGCAGTGGCGGCGTCAGCTCGGGCACTATCGACGGCTTCGGCAGCATCTTCGTCAATGGCATTGAGTACGAGACCGATAACGCGGAGATTATCGTCAATGGCCAGCCGGCCAGCGAGAGCGCCCTGAGCCTCGGCATGGTGGTGAATGTCAGCGGCGATGTAAACGACGACGGCGCTACAGGCAACGCACAGCGCGTTGTGTTCGACAACGAGTTGAAGGGTCCGATCAGCGCCATTGAGATTACCGCAGACGCTGATGCCAAGCTGCTCACCGTGCTTGGCGTGGTGGTGATTGTAGAGCGCACCGGCACTGTGTTCGACGACGTCAGTTTCGATGGCCTGAGTGTGGGCGACGTGATTGAGGTATCCGGCTTCAGGGAAACCGAGAGCCGGCTGCGCGCGACACGCCTGGAAAAGCAATCCGATTTCATACCCGGCCAGAGTGAAGTGGAAATCAAGGGCGTGATCAGCAACCTGAGCGGCCAGCAGTTCAACATCGGCGGCCTGCTGATCGATTTCAGCAACGCCAGTATCGACAACATCCCGGGCGGCACCCTGAGCAACGGCCTGCGGGTGGAGGTGAAGGGCATCGCCGAGGCGGACGCGGTACGTGCAACACGCATCGAGCGCGCATCCGGCGCGACCGACCTGATCGAGACCGACGACGACTTCCGCGTGCAGGGCCCCATCAGCAACCTCAGTGGCAACCGGTTGCAGATCAATGGCGTCAGTGTCGATATTTCCGGCGCTACGTTATTCCCCGCGGGACTTACACTGGCGAACGGCAGCTTCGTGGAGGCCGAGGGCACCTGGAACGGCGAGCTGCTCCGCGCCACCCGAATCGGGGCCCGCCGCGGACGTATCGAGATAGAAGCCACCGTGGACGCCGTGGATGGCAACAGCATTCGCCTGCGCCTGTTCAACGGTACGCTCAGCGTGCTCACCGACAGCAAGACCCTGCTGGATGATGACACTGGCGACAACGACAGATTGCGCGTGAGCGACCTGCGCGCGGGCGATTTCCTCGAGGTTGAAGCGGTACAGAGTGGCGAACAGCTCATTGCCACCCGCATCGACCGCGACGACCGCGACGACGACGTGATTCAGGCCCCGGTCGGCAGCTTCACGCCCGGCGTGAGCATCACCCTGCTGGGCATCACCTACAGCACAGCCGGGGCGGAGTTCGAAGACCGGGATGACGACGATATTTCATCTGACGCGTTCTACGGGCAGTTGCTGGTCGGCGACCTGGTGAAAGTGAAAGACGAACTGACCACCGACGGTATCGCCGACGAGGTGGAGTTCGAAGACAAGGACGTGCAGGACGGCGGCATCCGTTTTGACGACGACTCTGACGACGATGACGATGATTCCGATGACGATGATTCCGATGACGACGACTCTGACGACGATGACTCTGACGACGATGACGATGACTCCGATGACGACGATTCTGACGACGATGACGATGACTCCGACGACGATGACTCCGACGACGATTCCGATGACGACGATTCCGATGACGACGATTCAGATGACGACGACGATTCCGATGACGATTGAGGCGAACAACGGTCGGACTGCAGCCGGCTAGCCGCTGCGCTCCCGCAGGCTGCTTTTCTTTGATGGCGCCGGGGCTTCACACCCTACAGTGAAGCAACGGCGCCTTTTTTTGCGTTACACTGCCGCACTCAGCTTCGGTCGCCAGGATCGGGCGCAGCCCCGGGAACCCCAGGAACGTGTCAATAAACGATTTAATGCTGCTCAGCCTCATCGGCCTGCTTGGTTTTGCCTGTCAGTGGCTGGCGTGGCGCGTGCGGCTTCCAGCCATCCTGTTCCTGCTGTTGACCGGCATCGCAATGGGGCCGGTACTGGGTGTGCTGAACCCGGACGCACTCTTTGGCGATCTGCTGACATCCATCGTCTCCCTCTCGGTCGCGATCATTCTGTTTGAGGGTTCACTCACCCTTAAGCGCAGTGAACTGGGCGAAATTGGCACAGTCGTTCGCCGTCTGGTCACCTGGGGGGCGATCGTCAACGCGGTTATCACTACCGTCGCGGCACACTATCTCACCGGCCTGAGCTGGTCGCTGTCTGCACTGTTCGGCGCGATCATGGTAGTTACCGGGCCCACGGTGATCGCGCCGATGTTGCGCACAGTGCGCCCGAATATCCAGATTGCCAGAACACTGCGCTGGGAAGGCATTGTCATTGATCCGCTGGGCGCGCTGTTTGCGGTACTGGTATTTGAGTGGATTGTGGCGCAGCAGGGCAGCCCCGAACTGAGCCCGGTGCTACTGGCCTTCGCGCGCACACTCCTCACCGGGCTGGGGCTTGGCGTTCTCGGCGGTTACCTGTATGGGCTGCTGCTCAGGCACCGCCAGATTCCGCCCTTTTTGCAGAACTTTTCCGCCATCGCGGTGGTCACCGCCATCTTTGCCCTTGCCGATATGCTGATGCATGAATCCGGCCTGCTGGCGGTGACAGTCATGGGCATCTGGCTCGCCAATATGCCGGGCGTGCACACACGGGACATCCTCAACTTCAAGGAAAGTCTCACGCTTATTCTGGTGTCGTCGCTGTTCATCATTCTGTCGTCACGCATCGACTTCAGCAGCGTCGCAACCCTGGGCTGGTCAGCGCTCGGTGTGCTGCTCGTCATGCAGTTTGTAGCGCGACCCGCGAAAATATTCCTCGCCACCATTGGCTCGCCAATGAAGCGCAATGAACGGCTCGCGCTCGCCTGGATAGGACCGCGCGGGATTGTCGCCGCCGCAATCAGCGCCGTCTTTGCGCTGAAGCTGGAGTTCCTCAATTACGAGAACGCCGAGCTGCTGGTACCGCTGGCATTCTCGGTAATCATCGGCACCGTGGTGATCCAGAGCGCCAGCGCGCGCGCACTGGTGCGCAAGCTCGGCGTGGGTGAGCCCGACAACAAGGGCTTTCTCATTATCGGCGCCAATCCGGTGGCGCGCGAAATCGGCACCGCGCTCAATTCGGCGGATGTGCGCACGGTGCTGTGCGACAATCTGTGGAGCAATATCAGCGCCGCGCGCATGCAGAACCTGGAAACCTACTACGGCAACCCGATCTCTTCGCACGCAGACGTACATCTGGATCTCACGCGTCTCGGCGGCATGCTCGGGCTGTCGCGCAATCAGGCGGAGAACACTTCCGCGGCCATGCGCTTTCGCGAGGATTTTGGCGTGCGCAAGGTGTTTGTGCTGGGCACCGGGGAACCTGAAAAGCAGGGCGACAAAACCACGGCCAGCGAGGCCTATACCGGGCGCATACTGTTCGCCGAGGAGTACGACTACTGGCGCCTGCATCGGCTTATCGTGCACGAAGGCGCACAGATCAAGAGCACACAGCTCAGCGAGAACTACACGTTCGAAACATGGCAGGCGGACACCCAGGATCGTCTGGCACTGCCGCTTTTTACGCTGGACGCGGAGAAAGAGTTGGCCATCGTCTCGAAAGACACACCGCTGAAACCAAAGGCCGGCTGGAAAATCTACTGGCTGACGAAATCCGAGGCCGGGGAAGCCAACGGCAACAACGCTAAACCAGCGCCCCGTAGTCTGCCTGAAGCTGATCAAAGCTGAGACTGGAAATAAAGCGCGAAAAGCTCATCCAGCTCGCGAGCCCTTTCAGGTCCTTGAAGTGCGGCGGCACGAACACCGGCGGCGTGATCACTCCATCCTCAAGCAGTAGCCGATAGATGGGCAGATCCTCGAGAATAATCTTGCCGCAGAACAGCAGCGGCAGGCTGTCCAGCCTGCCCTCGCTCATCGCCAGGCGCAGGAAATTATAGGTCTGCACAAAGCCGCGCATATAGGCCAGGTCCTTGGTGAAGGGCTTGCCATCGCCGGTGCTGCCGCGAAATATGCGTACCGTAATAGAGTAGCTTTCGTCTTCCGACAGGTTATGTTCACGCAGGTAGTGGAACACCTGGATAAAGTCGGCGCCCTCCTCCGCCAGCGTCACCGCGCGCACGCGATTGATCAAGCGGTACAGGCGCGAGGGGCTGGAGCGCAATGTGAGAATCTCGGTGAGCACCGCCAGCCCCTCCTGCGTGGTGGTGGAGGACGGTGGGCCCTTGCTGAGAAAGGTGCAATAGGGTTGCGCCATGCCGTTGAGCGTGGTGCCAAGATGCACCCACCCCTCGTGCACTTCCAGAACATCGATATCCAGGGCGTTAAACAGTGCGTCACTGCGAATCTTCAGGTAATCCGAACCCGCGGCTGCATCCGCCGTCATCTGGTCATTCAGCATCACCCGGATACCGGCCTTTGGAAACACACTGAGCAGGCGTTCGTTGAGCATCTGCACCGCGTGCTCCGCGCTAATCGTCTTTGGTTCTTCCGCCATGGAGTCATTGCGCAAGAGGTTGATCAGCGTTGCCTCCATGCCCGTGCCCATATCGGCAAGGGTTGGATCGCCGGCGTGAAAAACATCCGAGGCGGAACCGTAGAGATCCTGCGACAGCAGGCCGAATTCACTGGTACCGCGAGCTTCCAGCAGGCGTGTGACCGAGGTGAATTCGCGGCACAGCTTGCGCATCACGGTGGTCAGGGGGTTGAGTTGGCCCAGCCGGCGCACGATATCGCGATCGAGCTGGTGCAGCTCGGTGCGCTTGCTCGCCGGGTCAAAATCCAGCGGGTTGGCGCGCTGGTAGTACTGCGCATCCACGCGCGGTAATTCGCGCGCACCACCGGCAAGAAAATCCGCCTTGATCTGCCGGTCCCACTTGATGGCATCGAGAATGCGGATGGGACGCTGAACTTCCACCAGCCGGTCAGACAGCTCGCGCACTGTCTCCAGGTATTTTGAATTGGGATCCGTCATCGGTATCACCGCGCTGCAACAGGCGCTATTGAAGCGCAGAACGCGGGCGCGCGCTACAGCGCAGGCGGTGACATTTTGCGGCTGCCTCGCCCAGCGACCTGCGCGGCGACCTGTACTGCGACTTACGCGGCGGCCGGGCTCAGCATCACACCGGGCCGGGCGTCGGTCGCCTCACTGCCGTCAAAGGTGGTGACGCCATTTACCAGCGTCAGGCGCACGGGCGCCGGAGGGCGCGTCCAGCGCCAGGTGTGGCCGCCCTTGCCGTCCGGTACATCGTAAACCCGCTCCATCGGGCGCGACTCAATTTCGTCAAGCCGGAACACGGTAACGTCGGCGCGCTTTCCCACCACCAGCTCACCACGGTCCGGCAGCGAAAAGTGCCGCGCGAGCTTGCCGGTCATGGAGTGGATGGCCTCCTCGAGGCTGATCCGCCCGGTGTCACGCACCCAGTAGGTGAGCAGCTTGATATTCTCGCCGCCGCCGCAGAGCATCTGTCCGTGCGCGCCGCAGTCGTTGATGTTGCCGGCGGCGAACGGATCCTTGATCAGCGCTTCAACCACCGCCTCGTCCATCTCAAAAGGCGGCATGGTCACGGTGGATTCCAGGCCATTGACGAGCAGCCACTCGGCCATTGCATCGGACGGATGCTCCACACCAATCTGCTGCTGATACTCGCCCACGGTGAGGCCGATCGGACCCGCGCCATTATCGCTGTTCAGCAACTGGAGGTTTTCCGCACGGCCGCGCGGGAAAGGCGAAAACTCAAAGGTCTCTTCATCCCAGGATTTGCGCGCCCGCGCGCGCCAGTCCGGGTCGCGCAGCAGCGCGGCCTTGGCGGCGTCGTCTTCCGCCACCACCACCTCGTGCCACACATAGTCGTTGGACTGGGCAAAGATCAGCGAACTCTGCACACTCAGGGTGGAGGTGATTGGAATGTGCGCAAAGCCCGTCCAGAAATCGCGCCCCTCCGCCTTGAGCTTGTGGTGCAGTTCCAGCAGGGGCGCCTGAATGCCCATGAGATCGCGCTGGAATTCCAGCGTCGGCACCCCGCCCCACTGCACGCGTACATCGAGGCCTTCACACAGGCGCGCCAGGCGCGTGAGGGATTCCGCCGCGGTCATGTTGCGAAAGGTATCCAGAATGATCTGCAGGCTGCTGCCAGGATACCGGTCGAGCACCTCCAGCAGCGCGCGAAACTCGGCGTCGTCGGCCATCAGGCTCGGCACCGGCCGGTCGTCGCCGTCGTGATCCATGAGATTGGAAGACATGCCCATGGCGCCTGACTGCATCGCTTCATCCAGCATCGCGGCCATGTGCGCCACCTCCTGCTCGGTGGCGGCGCGCTCCCACGCGTCCAGCCCCATCGCCGCCAGGCGCAGTGCAATATGCCCGCAATACACGGCGTAGTTCAGCGGCACTTTCACCTTGCTCACCATCGACGCCTTGTACTCCGGCCACGTGCGCCAGTCCCAAGGGAGCGAATCGTTGAAAGGTTCCTCGGGAATATCCTCGAAGAACGAGAAGATCTTCACCACCTCGCGCCGCACGGCCGCGTCGTCCGACAGCGGCGCGGTGGCGAAGCCGCAGTTGCCCATTACCTGGGTGGTTGCACCGTAACCGGGTAGCGGATCCAGACGATCGTCCCACCACATGGCCCCGTCGTAATGAGTGTGCGATTCAATAAAGCCCGGCGCGACAATGCATCCCCCGGCGTCCACCACGCGCTCGCCCTGGGCCGGGCGAAGGTTCTCGCCGATCTCGACGATGAGCCCATCGGCAAGGCGAATATCCGCCTGATAGGCAGGCGCGCCCGTGCCGTCTACCAGTGTGCCGTTGGTGATCAGGGTGTTCTCTGTTGCTTGCATGGCCCTACCTCAAGGTTCGAATAACAGGCCACTAATCTACCCCTGGCGCGGGCCGCCCGGTATTAGAATCGCCCTGAATACTTGGACGATTTTCGCACGATGGGTGGTTTGCCGATACGGGCGCACAGCGTGTTTCACTCCCATGGGAATCAATGGAGCGCGTCGATACGCCGCTGCAGGAAGCGCCGCTCGGGCTCCTGCGTGGCCAGTTCTAGCGCACGCAGGTAGGCTTCGCGTGCCCGCTCTTTATTGTGCAGACGACGATGCAGATCAGCCAGCGCGGCATGCGCGAGGTGGTAATCCTGCAACTCGCCGCGCCGCAGAATACCTTCGATCAGATCGATACCGGCCTGCGGTTCGTCGCGCATGGCTACCGCCACGGCGCGGTTCAGTTCAATCACGGCGGAAGGCGCCATCTGCAGCAACACGTCGTACAGCCCCACCACCTGGGGCCAGTCAGTCGCGGCAGTGCTTGCGGCCCCGGCATGTAGCGCCGCAATCGCCGCCTGCACCGCGTAGGGGCCGAAGCGGCGCGTGGCCAGGGCCTGTTCCACCAGTACCACACCGGTTGCAATCTGTTCCCGGTCCCACAGGTTGCGGTTCTGCTCCTCAAGCAGGATCAGATCACCCGCCTCAGTGCTGCGGGCGTCCCGGCGGGAATCGTGCAGAAGCATCAGCGCCAGCAGCCCCTGTGCTTCCGGTTCCGGCAGCAGTTCGCAGAGCTGGCGGCCCAGCCGGATCGCCTCGGCGGCGAGGTCCTTGCGCGTCACTTCTGCGCCCGTGGAGGCAGAATAGCCCTCGTTGAAAACCAGGTATATGACCCGCAGCACGCTGTCGAGCCGTTCGGGCAGTTCCCGGGACTCCGGGATTTCATAAGGGATATTGGCGTCGCGGATCTTTGCCTTGGCGCGCACAATACGCTGTGCAATGGTGGAAACGCCGGCCAGAAAAGCACTGGCGATCTCCTCGGTGGTGAGCCCGCAGATCTCGCGCAAGGTGAGCGCCACCTGCGAATCCGGCGACAGCGCCGGATGACAGCAGGTGAAGATCAGGCGCAGATGATCATCCTGCACTTCTCTCTCGTCCAGTTCGGTCTGGCTGACCGCCAGCTCTTCCAGTTGCCGCGCGATGTCCTCCTGGGACGCGTCGAAACGGGCCCGACGCCGGAGGCTGTCGATCGCCTTGAAGCGCCCGGCGGATACCAGCCAGGCACGCGGGTTCCCGGGAATGCCATCGCGCGGCCACTGCTCCACGGCCGCGGCAAAGGCTTCGTGCAGGGCCTCCTCGGCCAGTTCGAAATCGCCCAGCAGGCGGATAAGCGTTGCCAGAACGCGGCTCGACTCGCCCCGGTAAATCGTATCGATGCTGTCGCGCACTCGTTGGCTGGCCGCTGCCGGCATCTGACTTCCTTATTGCCAGGAAAGCACCCAGACTATTACAGGCGCTGGCTGTTGTCAGTTGCAGCGCGATCAGTACCTCGGTGCCTACGCGATCATCACCTTCGTATCCTTGCCGCCAGCTCCCCCGCGGCAGTTAACACTGGTTTATCCGCCATGACAGGAGGCTTCTTCGTCGTAGCGGTCGTGATGGCGCCACCAGCTATAGCGCGGGCCCTTCGGCCAGCCTTCCGGTGAATCTTCCCAGTCTTCCCGACGTCCGTAGGGCGCGATGTCGAAATAGCTGAAGCTGCTGCCCAGGTATTCCACGCCACGGAACTGTGTGAAATAGGTCTGGTAGACGTTGCCATCGTCGTCGCGCAGAAACACGCTCATGCCGAACATCTCGCCGTCCTGATGCTGATCGGTTTGCGGTGCGACGGGACCTACGCCGAAATCAACATTGAAGTCGGTATTACCGGACGAATACCAGGGTTCATTCCAGCCCATGCGCTTTTTAAAGGGCTCGATCTTTGCGAGCGGGGCACGCGAAACCAGCACCCGGTGGATATCGCGGGCACGCAGATGTGCCGGATGGCACATATTGTCGACCACCATCGAGCAGCCATCACAACCCTGGTCGGCATTGGGGCCAAACATGAAGTGATAGAGAATGAGCTGACGACAGCCGGCAAACAGATCCAGCAAGCGCGCCTGTCCGTCCGGGCCATCAAAAACATAATCCTTGTCGACACGGCACATCGGCATGCGGCGGCGCTGGGCATTCAGCGCATCGCGCTCGCGGGTATGTGCTTTCTCCCTGGCAATTTGCGCGGCATTGGCGGCCAGCCATTCATCTCGGGAAACGATGGCAGGCATGGCGGAAGGGGCATTGCTCATAGGGCCTCCTCTCAGGGTTTGAGTTCGGTCAGCACCTGCATGGTTTGCGGATCAAAGGGCACCGAGTAGTGCTCGTGCACAATCTGCCACTGCCCGTTAATCCGCTGCAGACAGACCGTGCCGCGGGTCCAGCCCACTTCAGCCTTGCCCTTCTCGTCCGTGCAACCGCAGGTGGCGAGATAATGGCAGAATGCAATATCACCGCCGATACTAATATCCGGATCGTGGATTTCAAACAGCATGTCGCCCGGGGCGAAACCCAGGCAATATTCCCAATGCTTGCGGTAGCTGTCACGGCCCTTGAACTCCAGCGCGGCAATGGCATCGAACGCGCGCACATCCGGCGCATAGCATTCCATGAGGCCGTCAATATCTTTGTGGGTCGACGTTTCTACCCAGCGATCCAACAGAGCGCGGATGGCCTGTTCTTCAGAATTACTTTTCATTTCAAGTCTCCGTGGTGAGGGCGGTCCTGGCGGTGATCAGGTCCAGGGTGGTAAAACAGGCTGGACCCATGAGGATTCTTCTCTTGTGCATTCAGCTTTCCAGTCATAGTCGAATCCGCAAGCGGGTTTTCGACAGACCCGGCAGGGGGAAGCACCACTCAGCGGTAGCGAGTATCTTCCGGCAGCCCTTCCTGGATCGGCCGCACTTCGATGCTGCCGAGGCGGGCTGATGGCCACCTGGCGGCAATCTGAATGGCGGCGTTGAAATCGCGCGCCTCGATCAGGAAGTAACCTCCCAGGGTTTCCTTCGTCTCGGCAAAGGGACCATCAGTGACCGACACCTGGCTGTTGCGCACCCGTACGGTGGCCGCACTGTGATGGGACTGAAGTGGGTAAGTGTCGATCAGTTGCCCGCTGTCGTGCAGCGACTGCACGTAGTCCAACGTCTCCTTGCGCAAGGCAGACCATTGCTCCTGCGACAGGGAGTTCAGATCGGCCTCCTGTTCATAGGCCAGACACAGGTATTTCATGCGGAAACCTCTCAGCGAATATCGCGTCCGACAAGCTGCCTGACAGGGCGAACCTCGACACTGCCGACCCTTGCCGGCGGGATTCCCGCGGCAATCTCCAGCGCCTCGTCCAGGCTTTCAGCGTCGATCAGGTAGAAACCGGCGAGTTGTTCCTTGGTTTCGGCGAATGGCCCGTCGGTAAGACTGGTCTTGCCATCGCGCACGCGCACCGTTGTGGCAGTGGCTACCGGCTGCAGCGCCTCGGAGGCGATACAGTGCCCGCTGTCACGCACGGCCTTGTCATAGGCCACGCACTCGGCGTCGGCAAAATCCGCCAGATCTTTCTCGTTACCATATACCAGACACAGGTATTGCATGTGCGCCTCCTTCAAACCGTATCCTGTAAATGAGATGACTCATTCTATGATCGAATGAGCGCGGCAGAATTCGACAGGTTCGAGATTCAACATGAACCGAGCAGAATGCCGGGATGCTGAAACCTAAGCCGCGGCGGCCCGTCGCGGCTGCTGCACATCGAAGACCAGGAGCTTGTCCTGGCGCGGCGTTAGCCATTGGCCCCACTGGACCTCGCGATCATCGCTGATTTCCAGTGAGAAGGTGGAAACGATCATCTGCGTGCCGTCGGGCGACAGCTTCACGCCATGCGGCATGCCATCGGAGACCGGCAGCCTATAGATGGGATTTTCCAAACCGGGATCCTGCGCAAGATCATAAACCAGAATCTCGCTGTTGATGAGATCGGCAGCCAGGCACAGATCGCCCTGGCAGAACACGTTCTCGTAGCGGCAGAAAAAATCCCGCGTCACGATACGCTCGGGCTCCTGCGAAAACTTACCCTCGGGGCTGATGGCGAAAAAGACAAAGCCGTTGTCGGTTGTCAGCCTGCCATCCCGGGGCCGGGTGATTCCCAGCTTTGCGTTTACTCTCTGCCACAGGTTCTGCGGGCCTCCCCGTCGCAGTATGCGCATCACGCTCCTGATCGGAGTCCGTGCGGGAGCCGACTCAGGCTTGCGCGTAAACGAGTTGTAGCTAACGACCACCCGTCTGCTGGCGTCAAAAAACGACACGCCCTTGGCGTCCCCGAGATTGTCGAAACACTGCGTGCGACGGTCCAGCACGCCGGTAATACGCCCCGCCTCATCGTCGAAGGCATAGCACACCAGTGTGCCGGTGCGTTCTGTGGTTTCACAGTAGGTCGCCAGCAGGCGTCCGTTGTCGAAGGCCAGGCTGTGAGCCTCGCGCAGTTCCGCAAACGGCGTGACGAAGGTGTTGGCCGGCGCAGCGGTATCGCTGTCGAGCCTGTATACGTTCAACTGGCTGGGTCTTTGCCGATCGTGGCTCATGCTTACGATCATATGCTTGTGCGTCTGCACAACGCCGTGCGGCTGATCGAACCCCGCCTCCGGGTTCTCGAACGTTCGCATGAGTTGCAACGAAACGGCGTCGTAGAGGCGCACTTCGTTCGCCTCGGTGTAGGTAGCGGCAAAAAAACGTCCCGATGGATGAAAGCACACCTCCGACATGAGGCTCATCCGGGATTCATTGGGAATGTGGCTTTTGAACTCGAACACGATTGCCAGAATACAACAGTTGCGTGGATGCATCACCCCACATGGGGTGATGCAGTGTCTCCCTGGCGGGCGTCTAGCACCCGGGTGGTAGCGACGAGATGTTTACCGGTGCGGAGGTTGCGGTGGCGCCGGCATCGTCGGTCGCCACGGCGGTCAGCGTAGAATTGCCATTCGGCGCGGCGCTCCAGGTGACCGTGTAGGGCGCGGTGGCGTCTACACCAAGCGAAACATTTTCGACGCCAAGCACCGCATTGTCGTAGAAAAATTCCACCTGGGTGACGCTGCCATCCGGATCAGTAGCGTCGGCCTCGAGGGTGATGATATCGCCACTGTAATAAATTTGCCCCCCGTTCGGCGCGGTCAGCGCGACAGACGGGCGGCGGTTGGCGTTTTCATCGATCTGCAGAAGCAGCTTTGGCCGCAACGTCGGATTCGCCGCGAATTCGCTGGAATGGAAGGTTTTTGGGTTGTTGTTGCTGGTAACGGTGATCACCTGCCAGCCGCTATTACCCTGCTCCCCAAAACTCATCGACTGCACGGAGTCGGTAACATCGAACACGATCCAATCCGGATTCCAGCCGGTTTGCGCGGCCACGCTGCCGCCTCCGGCATAATCGGAGTTTACGCCGCTAGCGCCCGGCCCCTGCCAGGGGATGCCAGTCGCGGCGTTGACCCAGGTGGCCTGGTTCTCCACCCAATCTACCAGCATCGGATGTGCACGATAGGTAGCCTCGTAGAAGGACGATTTGTACAGGGCGAGGCCGGCGTAGGTAATGGTTGCCCCTTCCGGCACCGGGCCACCTTCGTTTGCGAAAATAGCGAAGCGCACGAGGGGATTGAACTGGTTCGCGAGGCTGTAGATCACTCCGAGGCCGCCTTTGGGAGTGGTTGTATGAAAGCCGTCGAGATAGGTATCGGTGGTGCCCGAATAGCCATCAAGCCCGTTCTGCAGAACAAGGAGATCCCCTCCTCCGGCGGGCGTTACGTTGAGCTGGCTGGCAGCCGAAACGGCAGTGACGTTGGTGTTATCAGTAGCCACCGCGGTGACTACCTGGCCGCCTACCTGCGCTTCCCAATCAACCGAGTAAGGTGCGGTTGAATCTACGCCCACGGAGTTCCCGTTGAGGAAAAACTCGACTTGTGCAATGGTTCCGTCGGAGTCGCTCGCATCCGCCCTCAGTGTGATGATTCTGCCATCAAAATATTCAATCGCTGATCCATCAACAGGCGAGCTGATGCTCACCGAGGGGGGATTGTTGACATGGTTCGCGACGGTTGCCGTTACCCTTGGAGAGATAAAGCGATTGCCATTGCTGTCAGTTGCTATGGCCTCGAAGGTGTAGGTACCCAGCGCTACCGATGTCAGCGTAGTGGTAAAGGGCGGCTCTGTTAATACCGCAAGAGTCTGGCCGTCCAGCAAGAGCTCAACCTGTGCGATGCTGCTTGCCTGGTTCGAGGTGTCGGCGGTGACGACAATATCCTCGTTCGGAAGAAAGTATCCCTCGCTTGTGGGTTCGGTTATCGTGATATGCGGATCATCACTGTCGGGCTCCACCCAGTTCTCTGGTTTATACAGCCATATATTGCCAGCCTCCCAACCTTCCAGCGCGATAAACGCGTCGATCTGGGCTATATATTTCCACTTGCCCAGCACGCCCGCGCCGGGAAAGGGGCTGGGTGTTTGTGTGGGCGCACTCTGCAGCTTCTCGATTTCCCAACCGGCTGGAGAAACAACCGCGGGAGGATAAAGCGCCCAAACGTCACCACCACCGCCCCAGAGAAGAAGCCTGTTCCTTGGCGCGTCATAATCCATGCCATAGTCACCCAGGCCGTAGTTGTAATCCCCGAGGGTGGTGGGCACGAAATTACCGGCGGGAACAAAAGGTACATTTGGATTGGTCGGGCCGGGAGTGGACAAATTCCAATAGGAGAACAGATTGGGGGAGATTCTTACAAACAGGTTAAGCGTGGGGAGATAGGCGCCAGCGGACTGACCCCATCCGCCGCCCTGACCAACCTGCTCCCACTCGTCCTGGGTGGGATCATCCAGGTCATTGATGGTGTATTTGGAAAGGATCGATTGTGCGCCGTGAACGAACACAACATCCTTGCCGTTTTCCTGTTTGTAGCCAGTGGCATTCTCGAGAAAATGCCGGGGGAAATTAATATTTGGTAGGTTCTCGGGAACATCCCGGTTGTTCCACATCTCACCACCAATCACCCATAGATTCGGGTTATCCCATTGCGAATGTGAGCCTGTGAGACCGCCAACTTTATTTTCATCCGCGCGCGCCGGGTCAAAAAAATAGGGGCCGGTAGCGCGATAGGTGTTGGGGTTGCCCTGCACTGTCCATGTGCCCTCCGGGTCTGGTGTCACGAACGGGAGGGCAGCGTTGAACCCTGCGCCACCAAATGTGAGGAATCGATCCACGATTGGCAGGTAGAGGTGTCCGTCGTAGGTATGGTGAGCCTGAGGCGATGCATCGGGGCCATCTACCGTCAACCAGGGATAGGGGCCGAGGGAATCTATATCGCTGGGCAAAGACATGCGTTCCCAGCTCAGCGTTGTGGCCCGCCAGCGATACACATCATTGCCGCCGTAGTTTGCATGCCCTCCCCCATAGATGATCACATCGCCTCTTCGGCTGTCCCATGCAAAACCGCTCCACGCCGCAATGATGCCGCGCGGCGTCCAGGGGGATGAACCGGGCGCTTTAGAGGGGGACACCAGAAGCCCTGTGGGCGTCCATACATCCTTAAACTGGTTGTTGTTGACGCGAACCCAGCCATTCTCCGGCGCGGAGCGCAGGATGGACGTTAACTGCTCGAGATCGGGCCCAGAAGGCTGCGGATCGACATTAACAGGGAGTTCGGAATCGGCCTGTGCCAGAACCGGGAGCAAGAAGAGCATGACCAGCGTCGCGGCGACGCATAACTTTCCGGATGCATTGAAGTAACCAGTCATAATCTTGCCCTATGGATTGCGTGCTAGCGGAGAATTGAAATCAGGCGGGTTCAACACCAGGAAATGCCCGTAGTGTGTACTCTTGTTATTGCTCTCATGTGCGCCATGGTGTGGCCATCTAGCTGGCTGCTCAAAAATTACGCAACAAATGTACCACATCCAATAATTCAGTAGCTTACACGCGGCCAGGATGCACGGGGCGGTAGAACTGTAAAGAATGCTGACGGTCAGTCTCTTCCTCCAGCGCTTCGTCGCGGTGTATATGCAGCACCCGCACACCTGAAGCAGCTTCCCGAAGGGCGTACACTGTAATGCACCAGTTTGGACACGCAGGCACTTATGAAAGCGCAGCAAAATTTCCGTGAGATGGGTTGCAGCGAATGTGCGGGCGGCGCAGGCCTGGACTTCGACTTCAGCATGAGCTTCCAGCCCATCGTCGATCTGCAGAATAAAAAAATCTTTGCCTATGAAGCGCTAGTCCGGGGCCTGAATAATGAGCCTGCGAGCAAAGTATTCGGGAACGTGAATGAGGGTAACTGTTACCGCTTCGACCAGGCCTGCCGGGTAAAAGCCGTCAAGCTGGCCTCGGAACTCGGCATGGATACCTTCCTCAGCATCAACTTCATGCCCAATGCTGTGTATCGCCCCGAGCTGTGCATCCGCACCACGCTGGAGGCTGCCGACCTCTACCAGTTTCCTGTGGAGCGCATCATCTTCGAATTTACCGAAGGTGAGAGAATGGATGACCTGAACCACATCCGGGAGATCGTGGAGTACTACAAACTGAGTGGATTCAGTACGGCCATTGACGATTTCGGCGCCGGTTATGCGGGGCTGAATATGCTGGCGGAAATTCGCACCAACTTCATCAAGCTCGATATGGCCCTGTTGCGGGGCATCGACCAGGATCCTGTTCGCCAGATTATCGTTAAAGGCGTGCTGGAGATGTGCCAGGCTCTGGGTGCGACCGTGGTGGCCGAAGGCATCGAAAGCCCTGAGGAGCTGCGGGTGCTGGCTTCGTTCGGCATCAATCTGTTCCAGGGCTACTATTTTGCGCAGCCGGCCTTTGAGGCCCTACCGCAAGTACAACCGAGTGCCTATCTGCTGCAGGCCTGATTATTCCCGGAGATGATTCGCCGCCGTTAACGCTCGCCGCGGCTCGGAGGCCCTTCCCGAGGGTCGGACGTTTGATTCACCGCTGTTGGCGGCGGATAGACCATCACCTGGTTGCGTCCCGCGGCCTTGGCGGCGTACAGGGCTTCGTCCGCCTTGCGCAGCAGACCCTGAAGAGCCTGTTGCCGGTCGGGCACGCAGGCGGCGACGCCGATTGAAACGGTCAAACGGATTTCCTGCCCGTGCCACTCGAAGCGCTCGTTGGCAATCGCCTGTCGAAGCTCTTCGGCCAGCGCGGCCGCCCCCTCGAGTTCGGTGGCCGGCAGCAACACCACGAACTCCTCACCGCCGTAGCGCGCCACCAGGTCGCCGGCCCTGTGCACCTGGCGGTGACAGAGTTCCGCGAGGTGACGCAGACACTCGTCGCCGCAGAGATGTCCGTATCGGTCATTGGTTTGCTTGAAGTGATCCACATCTACAAGCAGCACGGCCAGGCTCAGGGTGTCCCGGGTATGCCGGGACCACTCCGCCTCGAGGGCCTGGTCAAAGTATGCGCGGTTCTTGAGCTGCGTGAGGCCGTCGAGCTGGCTGAAGGCCTTCAGCTTGTCGTAGGCCTGCTCCAGCGCTTCGGTACGTTCCGCCACGCGAGATTCCAGAACCTCATTGGCTTCCCGCTGTATATTCAGCGCCTGCTGCTGGGCCAGCTCACGCTGCTCCCGCTCCAGGTTGATACGGTAGCCCAAGGCGAAGGACAGCAGCATCATCTGCAGCACCGTGCCGATCTGCGGCAGATATTCAATAAAGTCAGTACTCGGCAACAGCGCCGTTTTGCTCAGGTTGTATATCACATTGCTCGCCAGGAACAGGGACCAGGCCACAACAACGATGGGGGCAAGGGCGCTTCCCCGCGCCCACAGGTGGCAGGCGCAGATGAAAATCACGAAGGAACCCAGGGTGGTACCCAGCAGCATGCCGACCAGGGTAGTGCCATAGGCCAGTACCGGGGTCATGACCGCCATCAACAGGCCTGTCCAGGCCAGCCACAGCAGTACTTTCGACCAGAATCGGCTGTAGCGAGGCACATTCAGGAAACTGTGCATAAAAAAGCAGGCCATCGCGAACGACAGCGAAAAGAAAAAGGGGATGCCAAAGTGATTGAATGCGGGGGCATCCGGCCACAGGTATTGCATCCCCAGGCCACGCAGCGTGGCTTGTGACAGCAGGAAGGCGCCGAGGAAAGCGACGTACCACAGATAGGCTGTGTCGCGCACCGCCAGAAAGAGCAGCAGGTGGTAGACGGCCAGGGCCAGCATGATGCCGAAGAAGAGCACCTGCAACACCAGGCCGTGTTGTGTCTCCTCGACAAATTGGTCTGCATCCCAGAGCGTGACCGGCAACTGCAGTGACCCTGTCGTCTGCACCCGTAGCAACAACAGGTAAGGCTCACCCGCGCTGAATTCCAGGGGAAAGACGAAATCACGGTGTTCCAGGGGGCGGCTATCGAAGGGCAAGCGGTCGCCAGTAGAAAAATGCTGCCGTAGCTGGCCCGCCTGAAACAGCGAGACATCGAGGAAATCGAGCGGCGGATAACTCACTACCAGCAGGCGTTGCAGATCTTGCGGGCTGTGCAGCCATGCCGCGAACCACACGGTATCGGTGGTGAGGCCCAGGTTGGGTACGGCGCCGGTTGCTGCCTGCCAATCCAGCACCGCGTGGTCGGCGGCGATAGTGCCGGCATCGAGCTGTTCGTGGGTATCAACGATATAAGCCAGGTGCTCGCCCAGACGCTGGGCGCTGGTGGTATCCAGAGATAGCTCGGGTATGCCGGTTCGAGCCATCGCCGGCACGGCGAATAGCAGGAAAACCAGCACAGCCCATGGTAATGCCCGGCTGACATCGGGTCGCCGGAGCACCAGCCGGTGGTGCATCGTTTTGCTCCCGGGGACTTGGTTTGCGCTTGATGGTTGCGCAGAGTATATACAACTCTCTCCCTGGTTTTTGGACGAGCCTCTCAATTTGAGCCATCTGCGCGACACTGCCGACACCCTGTATGCCATTCTGGACCGGCGCCCGGTTGCGACCGAGCATCTGGCGAGAGCCGCGGCATGGTTTGAACTCCTGCACATCCTTGCGCAACCCGGGGCTGGGGATCCCTCCTACACCGCCAGAATCGCAGCCAGCACGCCGGCGCCGGTGGCTGCCAGCAACAGCAGGACCAGGCCCAGGCTTGCCCTGAACCCGACAACGAAGGCGAATATACCGCCTTTGATAAGGGTGTTTGTAGCAGAGGCCAACACGATCCCGAGCACCGCTGTATCTGCAGAGAGACTATCTTTGGCCATTCTGGACAACGACAAGGTGATGGCATCTACATCCATCAGACCGGAGACGACGGATATCGCGTAGATTCCTTCATCCCCCAACCAATCTTTGATGAACTCCGACAGCAGCAGAATCGCCGCCAGTAGCGTGCCGAACTTGAGCGCCATTCCCAGTTGGAACGGGTTCTTGATCTCGATTCTCTCGTTTGCCTCCTCGCCAGTGTGCCCGGAAAACCACAGCCAACAGCTCCCTGCGATAACACCTGCGAACATCACCGTGATCGGCATCCACAGGGTTGGCAGGAGTGCGGCATTCACTACTGAAACCTCCACCAGAACCCGCACAAACATGATGGATGACGCGATCATCACGCCAGCCATGAAGAGACGCTTGTCCGCTTGAAATTTCGCAAACTGGGCAAAACTCAGCGTTACCGCGGTGGACGAGGCAAGCCCACCGGCAACCGCCGTGAGGAAGGTACCAGCCGTGTTGCCGGCAAATTTGATGGCGAGGTAACCGAGGAACGAGAGCCCGCAGATCAACACCACCATCCACCAGATCCAGTAGGGATTGAGTGCCTCGTAAGGTCCGTAGCCTTCATTAGGCAGGTATGGCAGCATCAGCACCGAGATAACAAGCAGTTTGATCGCTGCATCGATCTCGCGCTCCTGTATTGCTTGCAGCCACCGGTGCAGCGTTGGCTTGTAGTCCAGCAGCAGAATGATGACCACTGTCACAGCCAGCGACGCCATATGCTTGCCCGTTGCTGCCCAGGCGGCCAACACAAAGGTGATCAGCATTGCATAGGCTGTGGTTGCCCCGAGATCTTCACCTCGTTTTACATCCTGCCGGTATCCCGCCAGTGCCAGGGCCGCCACTCCGATGAATACGGCGGCAAGAATGTAACCGCCAAATTGAACTGCCAGCAGGGTTGAGATTCCGCCCAGCAAACCGATCAGGCTGAACGTGCGAACTCCCGCAATCCGCGCTCCTTCACGCTGATTTCGATCACTCCACCCTCGCTCGGTACCGACCAGGAAGCCGATGGCCAGCGCTACCAGAAGATGTACAGATGCTTGATCGAACTGCTCCATGACGATCCAGACCTCTACCACGTGATCAGGATTCCGGGATGCTGTAGTGCGCGGGCCATCCTGACAGATGGGCGCCTCAACGCGGCAAGTGAAACCGCATGCTCGCGCGAATTGCGGAGGCGCCCGTGCAGAAAATTAGTCTATAACAGCCTGAATGCCGATGATATGCCGCGCCACGCGACTGCGCTGCACAAGCATACCGTTGCGCCGTTGCGTGAATTACAGGCCCACCTGAAAAGTTCGACACAGGCGCATCAGCTACCCTCCAGTCTGCGCAGCATGGTGTAGTATCGGCCTGAACACCTGGACGATTCCCACAATTGTGAGCCACCTGCGCGACACTGCCGACACCCTGTATGCCATTCTCGACCGGCGCGCCGTCTCCGATGAACGCCTGGCGAGAGCCGCGGCGTGGTTTGAACACCTGGATACGCCCATTGATCAACGCAGCTTCATCAGCTATGTAAAAAGCCTGCAACGCTCGCTGCCGCAAGAAAGCCCGCTGGCGGCCCTGGTGCCCCGCTGGCGCAAGGCCTGGCGTGGCGGCGCCGGCTTCAGTGAAAAGCAGGCCCGGGCATTCCTGCAGGATTACACCGCCAGCCTGGACCCCAACCTGCTGTTCCAGGAGCCCATCACCAGCGGCTACGCCCAGTGGGACAGCCAGCGCCTGCAAACGGGCTTTGCCTACGCGAGTGAAAACCAGCAGAGCTGGAGCCTGCTGTACTGCGACCGCGGCGCCGTGCGCCTGCGCGCGGGGGGGCGAGACCTGAAGATTCTACCCGGCCAGGTATTGCTGATAGGCCCCGGCGCCCTGTACACCCTGGCTCCGCTGGACGATTGCGATCACTGGGGCTATTCCTGGGCGGTGTTCCACCCGGACCCGCGCTGGCGCGAAGGTTTGCACTGGCCGCGCATCGCCACCCAGATCAGCCAGCTCACGCCGGCCCCTGCGGTGGCGCGGCAACTGGAGCACCTGTTCGGCGAACTCGCCGACTGTTTGCAATCCGACAGCCACGTGCGCGCGGAGCTGGCGCACAACCTGATGGAGCAGATACTGCTGCGCTGCCGGGCCGAGCTGCCGGAGGCCTTTCAGGCGGTGCGCGATGCGCGCGTGGAGCGCGCCCGGGCCTACATCGAGACGCATTTCTGCGAAGCCTTCGGCCTGGATGCAGTGGCAGAGGCGGCCAACCTCTCCGCTTCGCGGCTCGCCAGCCTGTTCCGCGCCCAGTGCGGCCTGAGTGTGCTGGCCTACCGCGACGAACTGCGCATGGCGCAGGCGGCACGCATGCTACGAGCGGGCCAGCAGGGCATCGCCGCCGTGGGCGCGGCCGTGGGCTATGCAGACCCGGCGTATTTTTCCCGCACGTTTACGCGTTACCTGGGGGTATCGCCGCGGGAGTATCGGGCGCGGCGGTGATTGGAGGACTAATGAGACGGCGCTTCGGTTTCTTCCATAAGCCACCTGGCGTAATCCTCATCAATGTACTCAATGGGGACGCCCACGATGCTCGGTGTGTCGTCCGGGTGTAACGAACGCACGATTTCGCACAGGCGATCAAACAGGTCACCACGAGATTTAACGAGCAATGGAACCTCGCTGGCGAACTCAATATCGCCCTTCCAGTGGTAGCGGCTCGAAATGGGCGCATAAATATTGCTGCACGCGGCGAGGCGCTGTGAGATCAGGGCGTCGGCGATTTTTTGGGCAACTTCTGCGTCGGGGCAGTTTATCCATACATCGATCAGTTTCATGTTTTTTCCCCTTGGTTAGTGGCCAGAGAAAATGATACAGCCTGGTGCAGCAACTTGCTGTGCAGGTATCTGCGCTGGAAATACTCCGCCAGGCAGGAATGCCCGCACGAATTATTGGTTCAAAATATCTTCGATCCAATCTAGAAATCTGGCTGCACTTCTGGTTTCGAAGCCGTCCTTATCGGGCACGTAATAGCAAAGGTCAGATTTGACCGGTCGAGTATCAAATTCTTGTAGTTGCCTGGATTTCACCAGCCTTTTGGTGAGCGTTGTAGAACAAAACACAAGTGCATTTTCTGCTATGGCCTGCTGTATTCCGAAAAGCTCCTGATCATGCTTTTTGAGTACTATATTAGCGCCATCCAGCCCATTTGTTTCCAACCAGGCGGCTAGTGGAGGATCCGGCAACGATTTATTTTTCCACTGCGTAGTAAAAAGGGTAATGGGCTCATTAGACCAAGAGGGATAGGTCATTCCGGCAGCACCAAATACATTGAATGACTCAGATTTAATAACATCAGATTCGTCAGCGACTGAGACATCACCGAACCGAATTGGAATAACATGCGATTGGCTATCGACTGACTCGCCGGTCGATATCTCCAGAGAAATATCGGGGTTGGCATGTTCAAATTCATGCTGGGAAGGGATCAGCACCATAGCGGCTAATGATGATGTTGTCGTCACCCTGACCGCACTCCCAGCCTTCATCACCTCTTCCAAAGCACTGTCAATTTTCCGAAACCCTTCCGAGGTTGCTGTGGCTAATATCGTGCCTGTTCCGGTAAGTGAGATTCGCCTTCCGCGTCGATGAAACAAACTGACATTCAGGCGGCCTTCCAGATTGCTAATATGATGTGAAATGGCGGTTGGCGTGAGCGAAAGTTCTTCTGCAGCCAACTTGAAACTGCCTCGACGGGCCGCCGACTCAAAGGCTTTCAGCGCCTGCAACGATACCTGCATGGCGAATCTCCAGATCAGTAGCTAGCTGACAATATAGATGATTCATACTCATCTGCAAGTGAAGCCTTTTCGTTTGTGCCAGTCTGCTCGGGCTTACAGAATAGCTCCTGTTATTAATCAACTGAGGAGCGAACATGAACACACTATTACACATCGATTCAAGCGTTAGAGCTGCGAACAACCCGAACACTGAGCACGACTCCATATCGAAAACTATCGCTCGCCGATTTACTGATACCTGGAAGCAGAATCGGCCTGAAGATGAGTATATCTATCGTGACGTTGGCATGAACCCGCCTGATTTCATTACTCAGGATTGGATTGGCGCGGTGTTTACCCCTGAGGAAAAGAGGACCCCGGCACAGAAAGAGAGACTGGCACTATCAGATAAACTCATAGCCGAGGTGGAGGCAGCCGATATTATCCTGATTTCCTCACCCATGTATAACTACGGTATGCCGGCCCAGCTAAAAGCGTGGTTCGATCAAATTGTACGCATAAACAAAACCTTTGATTTCGATCTCTCACGAGGGGATTTCCCGTTGCAGCCTCTGCTCTCAGGTAAGACGTTGATTATAGTGACGTCCAGCGGAGAGTTCGGTTTTGAAGCAGGAGGAATAAGAGAAGGTTCCGGACACCTAGCGCCACACCTGCGGACGCTAGGTAAATATCTAGGGGTGGACACAATCTATGAGATTAGCTCCGAGTACCAGGAATTTGGTGACGAAAGACACCGCATATCGCTAGCTAATGCAAAAGATCGAGCCGAGAATATTGCACTGGAACTAAGCATTTCAACACTGGCTCCTTCGTCAGAAAATGAGATCGCGCATGCGTGAACCTATTTCTGAAGAACTTCGCACAAAGTGTGGCGAAAGTGTCATTGATCTAGCTATTAGCAATGTTAAGGCCGGTGGCTTACCGTTTGCGGCCATTATCGTTGATCAGAACGGAGAAACAATTGGTAAAGGGGTAAATCAGGTCGCCCGCCTTCTCGACTGTACCGCACACGCTGAAATCCAGGCGATAAGAGAGGCTTCCCGAAATGAGGAAAGCTCTACTTTAAAAGGGGCTACATTATTTGCTTCAGGAGAGCCATGTGGTCTCTGTTATATGGCAATGCGTATGGCGGAGATTAGGAAGGTTATTATCGTCTCGGATAGATATGAGGCTGAAAAGCACGGCTTCGATTACCTGTGGACTTACAAGTATTTCAATGTGAGTCTCTTTCGTGAGTTCGATATTCGAACACTAGATAATGACAGGAAATTGGTCCCATTCCAGTTGGCCAAAGAATTAATCTGATTGATTAGGATTGGTAGATTTTGAGGGACAGATTACGTAACGAACTCACAGTTTCGCACAGGCGATCAAACAGCTCACCACGGGATTTAACGAGCAAGGGGACCTCGCTGGCAAACTCAATATCGCCCTTCCAGTGGTAACGGCTCGAAATGGGCGCATAAATATTGCTGCATGCGGCGAGGCGCTGCGAGATCAGGGTATCGGCGATTTTCTGGGCTAATTTTCGTCGGGGCAGTTTATCCATACGTCGATCAGGTTCATGTTCTTTACCCTTGGTTAATGAGCAATGAATGACATTCAGAAGGTGCGCAATCGTTGCTTGCATGCGCAAGCAACTGATTATTCTGAATACGATGGTTAAAAATGATACGGAATGGCTTCTAAATATGGCCTGAATATTCGACGAGAAACCATAGTCACATTTTAACTGTCTTGAATTCGGTAATCTTTTTGAATTATGTAGCTCCATGCCGATATTATGGAATTGTAGAGACTGTGCCTTCTCATTGCTAACAACATCGGCCACGCTTTGCTCTTGGCCAGCTTCTCCATAAACTCTGGATTGTATCTACATACGGAAGAAAGATGAAAAAAAGCAAGCGCAGAAGCAAACTCTTCAGGCATTGGAAATGATTCCGCCTGCTCGGAACATGCATAATCATCGCCATACACTGAGAGAAACTCCGTAGCAACGTTACTTCGCACCTGGTCTATCAGAGTTAAACCAGAGATTGACGGAAATATTTTTACGAATACTCCCTTAGTATTTGGCTTCTTTCTGAACCCTTTTAGAAGCGGCAGTCTTCTCACATTCCCTTCGTACTTTTTCTCGGCACCCTTTTCGGTCCAAGTTTTCACCACTGCCTCAACGGTGATTTGACCTGCGACATCTTGAGCAGAGAATTCTGGAAACCAAACACTTCTTCTTTTGCCCGATACGATCGATAGCTCGGATCCGATACCTGGAACTATATGATAGAAGTCTTTCAATTTCATCACTTTATCGCTAGTGATGGCATGGCAAGTCAATGTTTTATAGAAATGAGCAAGCGCACCACCACCTCTTACTCTAACTTCATCAGTCAATACCGACTGAGCCGCCCTACCCCGTGCATTGTACGTTGCGCCATGCCATCTTGAATGATGATCAAATTCGTTCGAGTACGGTCCGCTTAAAGATACACACTTAGCCAAATTGAGAATGCAGTAGTATCCGGGCAGAAACGAAATTTCCGGAGGGGAAGTTAGGCATAGGCCCGCATATAGAGATGCTAAGCTGGCATGGGACGCTATTCTTTTTGCGTCTCGCTTTGCTGATGCCGCACTTCTAGAGTGATTTTTGACCAATTCGCTCGAGACAAAGTCATCGGCTTTTAGAAACGACAGCAAGTCTAGCGCATCATCAAGCTTATGAAGGCCCGATACTGCCACTAACTCACTTGGATATCTTCCGATTTGCAATCGTTCCATGTTTGCCCTAGATAAAGTTAAAACACCAAATCACTAAGAGACTTAAGTTTTGGAACTAAGTGGAGGGGCCATTTTTTTCAATTGAATTTGACTTTGTATGTAATTCCTCAGGTACCAGCGAAGGCACCTTATTAGGAAACTCATATATAAATTTCATTAGCATTTCGGAAAACGCTATAAGATCTTCACTATCGGATTTGCTCATTAATGCAATTTCATGTGTTGCTTCGTTACCTTTTTTTCGTATGTGATCAACCCATCCTTTCCCATTCGGAGGGATGTATCCTTGATCTGCTAGATAGTTAACATAATGAATGAAGGGTTTACCGTCTTCCGCTCCCTGACTAACACCTATATTCATCAATAGTTTCCTACACAGAAGAACTGCACCTGTGTAGGATGTGGACGCGACACAGTTTCTAGCTTCTTTATAAAGAGCAGCCAATTCTTCTGGCAAGTGGCCGACATCATTTCCAGGCGCCACGCCAGGATATTGAGAACCTTGGGCATTGAAGTGAGTAGGCTGATCACAATGACTACATATATAAATAAATTGTTGGTTGTCGGAAGAAAAGCCATGTCTTGTAGCGATGATGTTTCCACAGTGACCGCAAGTAAACTGTTTGGAACTTAAACTATTGAGGTTGCGCCAACCCATATACATCTCCTTTGTATTGTTTTCACATAACACCCGCGTTCAGGGGCATTTGAGGCGATGGCCGCTTTTGCGGCAGCAAAAAAACGTGGGTGGTGGGTCAAACGTCATTTGCAACGTGTTGTTAGGTCTCATCGCTGGGGTCACTAATCAGCCTCCGGCCAGTCAGGCTTATCTCGGTTAACTTATCTTTCTCACTCTTCTTGTTACCAAGTGTCGAAGCTAGCCGCTCATGTGAATACTGTGAGTCCGGCTCGATTTCCAGAGCCTTGTGGAAGTACTCAATCGCGTCTTCGAAGAAACCACGATTGTTAAGTAGATTCCCGATATTCCCCATTATCCAGCTAGCCCGACCTTCCGTGAGCTCTGCGGCTTTCCGGTAGGCCACCATCGCCGTATTGTTTAGATTTAGCAATAGTGCGGCGTTGCCAAAGTAGCCCCAATACTCAGACCGTTTTGGCAGATCGAGAGTAAGGCCTCTGAGAAGCGCTATAGCTTGCTTAGGCTGTTTGGTCTCTATATACGATTTTGCTAAACGCAGCTTGAGATCATTGTCTCCTGCATAGTGAAGATAGCTGGTTCGAAGCGTTTCCAAAGCGGCGTCTTGGTCTCCTGACTCCTCGTAGGCATCTGCAATTTGCATCGCCAAAGCTGGTTTTGGAACACCATCGCCCGACAACAACATAGCTATTGCTTCACTGACCTTCCCTCGAGATTTGAGCCGCGAAGCCATTTCAATCAGTATGTTTTCTGCGCCGGGAAATTTCTCGTAGGCTTGGTCAATAAGCTGCTTTGATTGATTGTCCAAGCCTTCCCACGAAAGCATAGTTGCAGCTAGACAATGGGCCGAAGAACTATTTGGATGCTCGGCCACAACAGCTAGTATCGGGCCCGCCCCCTTACTCGGCTCTTCCTTGATGTCCATGAAGGCCTGCCATAGTTCAAAGTCGATGAGTTCATCACCCGACTTTTCCTTAGCTTCTGCAGCCAATTTTTTGCGCGCTTCCGGGTATTCTTCCCTAATTAAATGGTCAATCCAGCGACTTGTTTCTTCATCTTCAGACTCGACTTTAATCTCTGGCGCCTTATTGCCAGAGGATCTTTCGATACGTCCTTCTCTCTTGATGATTGTCCGAATTTGATTGCACACAGCGCCAGTACCTGCCTGGAGGCTCCCGTCCTCTCGATTAGCGTCATACTTTCCAGGTGTAATACCAAGCAGATCTGTCGGCAGGTGAAAGTCCTCCCCATTCGGCACAACAAAGAAAACTCGTTCTCTTCCAAGAAGCCCCATAAAGAGTCCAAGTTCAAAGATGACATTATCTCTTACGGTATCTTCGGTCTCTCCGCGAAGTAATAGCTTGTCATCTGGAGAGCACACGAACGCAGCGTAATCGACGGAGTTTAGAACTTTGACAAGAGATTCAATACCAGTTCTTGAAATCTCAAACACGCCCTGGTCCCACACCGTTGCTTCAGCATCATGCGTGAGATTCTGCTGAATTGCGTATGCAACTCCTAATCCCTCAATGGATGAGCCAATAAAGATTCTCGGTTTCATATGCAATTTCTCATAGAGGCCTAACGCTTACGCAACCAGCGGCGCAGCCGTGACTTGCCTTGTTAAACGCTCAGTTCATGGAAGCAACAGCCAGGTGACCTGATACACTCTCCCTAGTAGGTATTGAACTCGCTCAATTGGCCTTGAACGCTCCACAGCCTTAGCAATCGATTTTTGGAGGCGAGACACGCTGGTGCGCAGCATCAACTCGTCACTCAAATCCTCAATATAGCCTTCATTGAGCACATTCTGCCGAAGGTCTGGCCTATTCTCCTCCCCCCCGGAATAAGCCTTTTTAAACCGTCGGTCTTCAGAGTGGAGTGTTGGATTCGTACCGGCTGGTCCATAGGTGATGTTGTGCCGCTCATTATCATAAATATCTCCAGTATCAAGTGGATCAAGGAGAATGGCGTTTCCGGCTATGCTATTGGCACGAAAATGGGCTTCCAGTTCATGACCTAAATGGAAGCGCGGCGCGCAGTAAAAGGCGTTACCTTTTGTTCTGCTTAGTTCACACAAAGTGTTGTGTTGGTGATTGTCAACCGGAAACCGAAAGTATGGGCCGTCATGAGCATCAAAGAAATGAGCATTGCGTCCAGCCTTATTTTCAGCAAACGCAGAGACCTTATGTTGAAAAAAAACAGATCGAGTGTAGTGCCCACTTTGCAACTTGAACTCAACATCGTAGCCTAGGTCCTTCTCCATCTGCTGAGAGGGGATATGTGGATGACTAGCGAGCAGGGCTGCATTGATTTGACAGTACTCTGCGTTGAAACAAAATTCGTAAGTCCTCTCACTAAAACCGGGATTCATTCGGATTTCCTTATTTCTCGCCTAACAGTCCGTTAAAGAGGTCTCCAACCTATTATTAGTTACTAACGTGTCGACCTTATATTCCTCAGCGGCGGCACTTTGATGGGGCGAAGGCGATCCCAACCTCACAACTACACAGCAATCAATATAAGACCCTGCGCATACATTCATCATCATTCCTTCGGTCACTGATCCTACCCACCAAAAGTAGACAGTTTTCTACGCACACTGC
>TARA_R110000823_G_scaffold305771_1_pt1 | contig 32271 bp, 29 predicted proteins | sample TARA_R110000823 | Tara Oceans TARA_R110000823 (sample SAMEA4397722) | marine metagenome | biome: Polar Biome; feature: [DCM] deep chlorophyll maximum layer (ENVO:01000326); material: water (ENVO:00002006), including particulate matter (ENVO:01000060) such as... | depth 20 m | reverse complement strand
GGACTTTCATTGCTGATAGCCGCTGAATTTATGCAACTAACAGGTCAATATGATCAGTGGTGAATAGCGTGTTTCGGCAGAAGCGTTGCCCATGGCCCGGATCTTCCCCGTGAATCTTGTTATAGCAGTTGCAGGTTGGCGTACTGTAGCACCAGCCACTTGCCTCCTTCGGCATCGAAATTCACCTCGACGCGCGCGCTGGCACCGCGGCCCTCGAAGTTTAGCACGACCCCTTCACCGAACACCTGATGGTAAACGCGCTGACCCAGTGATAACGCCGTATCAGGCACCTGCGCATGCGTCAGGCTACTCACCGGTTGCAACACGGTGCCATGCAAGCGAACCTCCTGCAGAAACTCGGACGGAATCTCCCGTACAAAACGCGACAGCGTGTTGAAATTTTCGCTGCCATGCAGTCGCCGGCTTTCGGCGTAAGTCATCACGAGCTTTTCCATCGCCCGTGTGATACCCACGTAGCACAGGCGCCGCTCTTCTTCGAGACGGCCGGGCTCATCGATGGACATGCGGTGCGGAAACAGGTTCTCTTCCATACCCGCGAGAAAGACCAGCGGGAACTCCAGGCCCTTGGCCGAGTGCAGCGTCATCAACTGTACGCTCGCCTGGTGTTCATCGGCCTGCGCATCCCCGGCGTCCAGCGCCGCGCTATCGAGAAATTGCTGCAATGGAGACAACTCGCTTTCCTCGGCTACGAACTGTTTTGCGGCGCTCACCAGTTCCTCAAGGTTCTCCACCCGCGCCTGACCTCTTTCTCCTTTCTCCTTGCGGTGAAACTCCAGCAGGCCAGAGGCGTGATTGGCGTGCTCGACCAGCTCCTGCAGAGTCATTGCATCTGTGCCGCTGTCGAGTTCATTGATAAGTATCTGAAAACCTTCCAGTGCGGCCAGGGCACGCGCCGACAGCAGCTTCTCTTCGGCAAGCACCTGCATTGCAGACCACAGCGGCATCTCCCTCTCACGCGCGCACTCGCGCAGTACCTCGAGTGTTTTGCTGCCGATGCCTCGCGGCGGGGTATTGATAACCCGCTCCATTGCGGCGTCGTCACTACGGTTGGTGAGCAAGCGCAGATAGGCCAGCGCATTGCGTATCTCCAGTCGCTCATAGAAACGCTGTCCGCCGTAGATGCGATAGGGTATCCCGGCGCGAATAAGCGCTTCTTCCAGCACCCTGGACTGCGCATTGGACCGGTAAAGCACCGCGGCGGAATCACAGCTGTTACCAGTTTCCAGCCATTGCTCGATCTGCTCAACGATGTAACGCGCCTCGTCGTGCTCGTTATAGCCCGCGTACAGACTAACCGGCTCGCCCGATTCGCCCGCCGTCCACAGTTCCTTGCCCAGTCGGCCAGCGTTGTTGGCAATCACACCATTGGCCGCGCCCAGGATCGTTTGCGTGGATCGATAGTTCTGTTCGAGTCGCACGATGCGCGTGCCGCTGAAGTCTGAAGTGAAACGCTGGATGTTCTCTATTTTTGCTCCGCGCCAGCCGTATATCGACTGGTCGTCATCGCCGACGGCAACCACCGGGATGTTCGCGCCTGCCAGCACGCGCAACCAGGCATACTGGATCGTATTGGTGTCCTGGAATTCATCCACGAGAATCTGGCGGAAACGTCCCTGATAATGTGCCAGCACATCGGGATTTTTCAACCACAGTTCGTGCGCGCGCAACAGCAGCTCGGCAAAATCCACAAGCCCCGCGCGCTCGCAGGCTGTTTCATAAGCGCGATATACCTGCAGCATGGTCTGGGCAAACAGGTCGCCGGGGGCCGCATCGACATGGGCGCTGCGCAGGCCCTCGTCTTTCTGCGCATTGATAAACCACACGGCCTGTTTGGGGGGCCAGCGGGCTTCGTCCAGCTCAAGCTCGCGGCAAACCCGCTTCACCAGGCGAAGCTGGTCATCGGCGTCCAGAATCTGGAAGTTCTGGGGCAGCCCGGCTTCCTGCCAGTGCGCCTTCAGCAGGCGGTGGGCAAGCCCATGAAACGTTCCCACCCACATGCCCCGAGCGGGGAGCTGCAGCATTTCCTCGATGCGCCCGCGCATCTCCTTTGCCGCCTTGTTGGTGAAGGTGACCGCCAGAATCGACCAGGGGGAATAATCCTCTGCTCGGATCAACCAGGCGATACGATGCACGAGCACGCGCGTCTTGCCGCTACCGGCGCCGGCCAACACCAACAGGTTGGCGCTTTCAGCAGCGACCGCGTCTCGTTGCGCCTCATTCAGGGGGGAAAGGATATCGGATACATCCATTGCTGCATTCTAACGGACTGCGCGAGCCGAACGTACTGTTTCCGCAGCCTTTCGCGCACACTCTTCCGGGTGGTGCGCGATCCCAATAATTGCACAGCATCTGCGTGCGCTATCGGGGGATTTGTCTGGTACTATCGCCCCACGCTTCTAACTCACAGGTGCTGTTGGCTATGAAAGAAGAACGCGAGGATTCTCCCCACTCCAGCCGCCAGCCCCTCCCTGGATTTACCAGCAGCCGCACGCCCACCAATACCGATCCGCTTCGGGATCCGTCTTTTACTTCTCTTGAAGAAGACGCATTTGATACCTACGACGAGCCGGACCGGGACAGGGATATCGCTACAGGCTTTCGCGAAGAGCGCTTCGAGGAGGAGGACGAGGCCTTCGACGATCTGCTTCCCGAAGAGCTGCAGGCGGATGAGGCTTTGCTGTTCAGGGAACAAAGTGAATTCCTGCGCTCCGAACGTGGCCGGCTCGAAGCTCAACCGGCCTCCAAAGACCGCAATATCGAGTGGGACGAGGAAGAAGACGAGCCGCCAGGGCGCTGGGGCCAGGAAACGGCCGACGAGGAGGAAGAGGAAGACTGGCGCGACGCACAGGCTGAAATCAATACCTGGCAGGAAGATGACTCCGGCGATACCGGTGTCGCCAATGACTGGACAGACGACGAGGAAGAGTACGCGGTGGAAGAGGACGAACAGAGCGGCGGATGGCCCCTCGGGCTTATCGCTGTTGGCATCATAGCGCTGCTACTGGTGGTGGCGGGCGGCTACGGCATCGTGCAACAACGTGCCGCTACCCAGGAGGAGATTGTAGAGCTCAGAGCCGCTCTGGCGACGGCTGTCAGCCCGCAGGAGGTCACCGCAAGCCGTGCGGCCCTGCAGGAAGCCAATGAGCGCAACTTCGAGCTGGCCGCCCAGGCCGAAACGCTGGTACGCGAAAACCAGCGGCTACGCGATACCGTAGCCGGCCTGGAGGCCCAGATCCAGGCCCGGCAAGCGACACCCGATACAGCTGGCGCCGCCACCGAAGCCACACCCGCGAGCGAACCCGCAGCACCGGAACCAGCGGCGCAAGAACAGACGGCGCCCGCGACCGCGCCCAGTGCCGCTGCCGCGAGCGGCGACTGGTTCGTAAACTTCGGCTCCTACGGTCAGCGCAGCGCGGCTGAGCAATGGATTAGCCGCCTGAAGCCTGGCGCAGGCAGCGTGATCGTCGCCGAGGGGACCCGCAACGGCAATACCTTCTACCGTGTGCGCGTAGTAGGGCTCGCAGACAGGGCCGCCGCCGACGGCGTCGCGCGCAAGCTGGAAAAAGACTGGGGTCTGCCCAAGCTGTGGGTCGGCAGCGAATAGTACGCCCCCCCCGCGCTCTTGGCAGCGGGGCGCGGGCCTGTTAATGTCTTTTTCCCCGCATAACAAGGGATTTACTATGAAATCTTTCGCGCTCACTCTCATCTGCCTGCTCACGGCGGGCACCGCTCTGGCTCAGGACTGCACAGCACCCGCTGAGCCTAAAATCCCCGACGGCAGCTCTGCCGACATGCAGCAGATGCTCGATGGACAACAGGCTGTGAAGGCCTTTCAGGCCGCAAACTCAGAGTATATGGACTGTCTCGACCCCAAGATCGCAGAGGCGACCGAGAAGGTGACAGCAGAGGATGCATCTGAGGCAGACCTCTCCACACTGAAGTCACTGGAGGAAGCCTACAATGCGGCTGTTTCGCGCGAGGAAAATGTCGCCGAAGAGTTCAACTCCGAGATCCGCGATTACAAGGAAGCCAACCCGGGCTGACTTTCGCCGCGCCGCCCTGGCGGCGCTTCACCGCCCGTCCCGCTCACTCACGCGCGGGCGCTGACAGCGCCTGCGCAGGGCGGAGCTACAACGTCCAGTACAGACTCCGCTACGTGGCTATTCAACGGTCACTGATTTCGCCAGGTTGCGCGGCTTATCGACATCAGTACCTTTCTGCACTGCCACATGATAGGACAACAACTGCAGCGCAACCGTATACACAATGGGCGCAACCACGTCGGGACAGTGCGGCATCTGCAGGAGTTTTACCCGGGGCTCGCTGCTAAAGCCCGATTCCCTGTCAGCAAATACAAACAGCTCCCCACCCCGGGAGCGAACCTCTTCGAGATTCGATTTCAGTTTTTCCAGCAGCTCATCATTGGGCGCAACAACAACTACCGGCATGTCGTCGTCCACCAGTGCGAGCGGGCCATGCTTCAGCTCTCCCGCCGGATAGGCTTCTGCGTGTATATAGGAAATTTCCTTGAGTTTGAGCGCACCCTCCATGGCAACGGGGTAGTGTATGCCGCGCCCGAGGAACAAAGCGTGACGCTTTGGAATAAAAGATTCAGACAACCGTTCGATCGCGCTATCGAGCTTCAAAGTCTGCTGCACATAGGTCGGCAGGTCGCGCAGGGCCGCAAGTATCTTCTCTTGCCGTGCCACGCTCATGCTGCGGCGCCGACCGAGGGCCAGCGTCAGCATTAAAAGCCCGACCAGTTGCGTGGTAAACGCCTTGGTCGAGGCCACGCCGATCTCCACGCCAGCGCGCGTCAGAAATACCAGATCGCATTCGCGCACCAGTGAACTGTTGTCCACGTTCGACAGCACCAGAGTTCCGATAAACTCACCTTCCGCCGCGTTGCGCAGCGCCGCCAGCGTATCGGCAGTTTCGCCCGACTGGGAAATGGCCACCAGCAATGTGCGCTCGTGCTGCACGCGTTTGCGATAGCGGAATTCCGAGGCCACCTCCACCTCACAGGCCACGCCTGCGAGCTCCTCCAGCCAGTAGCGCGCAACCATTCCCGCATGGAAGCTGGTTCCGCAGGCGACGATCTGCACGTTTTCCACGCGATCAAACATCTCCCCCGCGCCGTGACCGAAGCTCTCCTCTAGCTGCAGATAGTTCGCGGCACCGCCGAAAGTCGCCCCAAGCGCATGCGGCTGCTCATAGATTTCCTTGAGCATGTAGTGATCGAAATCACCTTTGTCCGCAGCTTCCACCGCCTCGGAGATACGCGTGCGCGGACGCTCCACAGCGGTGCCGTCCCGATCGAAGATCTCTACGCTGGAGGGCGTAATCTGCACCAGATCACCTTCCTCCAGATAAATGAAACGATCCGTGACCTGGCGCAGGGCCATCTGGTCAGATGCGAGAAAGTTCTCGCCGATACCAATGCCCACCACCAGCGGGCTGCCCTTGCGCGCACCTATAACCTGCGAGGGGTTTGACGTTTCAATCGCCGCGAGCGCATAGGCGCCCCTGAGTCTCTCCACGGTGGTGCGCATCGCCGCAAACAAACTGGCTCCCTGCTCCAGCTCCCGGTGCAGCAAATGCACGATGACCTCGGTGTCGGTAGCGGACAGAATCTGATAACCGGCCGCCACCAGCTCTTCGCGCAGTTCGGCATGATTCTCAATGATCCCGTTGTGCACCAGCGCGACGCGATCACCGGACATATGCGGATGCGCGTTGAGCTGAGAGGGTTCGCCGTGAGTGGCCCAGCGTGTATGTGCAATTCCCGTATTGCCGCAATAGGGGCTGTCACTCTGGGCGGCTTCGAGCTCGCTCACCTTGCCTTTGCGTTTATGCAGACAAAGCGCGCCAGTGCTGTCGATAAGCGCCATGCCGGCAGAATCATAGCCACGGTACTCAAGCCGTCTCAGGCCCTCGAGCAGAATCTCGGACACTTCCCGCCGCGCAGCGGCAGCCACGATGCCACACATAGTTCAGTCCCCGGTGGAGTTTTTGGCCGGTCGCTCCCAACCGGGTATGTTGCGCTGTCGGGCGCGGCCAACGGCGAGCTCGCCTGTCTCGACGGTTTTGGTAACCGTTGAGCCCGCGCCGATAAAACCCTGCTCACTGATGGTAAGCGGTGCCACCAGTGTGCTGTTGGACCCCACAAAAACGCCGGGACCAATCGTTGTTCGGTGTTTGTTGGCACCATCGTAATTGCAGGTGATGGTGCCCGCACCAATATTCACACGCTCTCCCATCTCACAGTCGCCGATATAGCTCAAATGATTCACCTTGCTGCCCGCACCGATGCTCGCGTTCTTGGTTTCCACAAAATTGCCGACTCGGGAATCCTGCGCGAGCTCGGTGCCCGGACGCAGTCGCGCATAGGGACCAACACTGCAATTGGCGCCAACTGTAGCCTCCTGGAGATGGCACATGGGATGGATCACAGCACCGGACTCGACAGTCACATCGCGCAACACGCAGTTGGCCCCAATCGATACGCCACGCCCCAGCTTGACAGTGCCTTCGAACACCACGCCGATATCGATAAAAACGTCCCGGTCACAGGACAGACTGCCACGAATATCGATGCGTGTCGCATCGGCGATACTCACGCCCTCACGCAGCAGCGCATGCGCAGCCCGCAACTGGTACTCCCGCTCGACGGCATTCAACTGTACGCGGTCATTCACGCCGAGAATCTCCAGCTCGGAGACCGCGGAGCAGGTCGCTACTGGCTTGCCCTCGGCCACCGCCAGGGCCAGCACGTCCGGCAGATAGTATTCGCCCTGCTGATTGTGGTTCTTCACCCGTGGAAGGTAGGCAGCCAGATCACGGCACGGCGCCGCCAGCAGACCGGTATTGATTTCGCGCACCAGCAACTCACCGGCGGACGCATCCTTGTGCTCCACCACGCCCGTCAGTGCGCCCGCCGCATCGCGCAAAATTCTGCCGTATCCCGCAGGGTCCGCCAGTTCAGCCGTAAGCAGCGCCGGGCCGGACTGGGCGGCGGCAACCAGCCGCTGCAATGTTTCCAGACGCGTTAGCGGCACATCGCCGTACAGCACCAGCACCACACTATCGGTTGCCACCGAAGGCAATGCCTGTGCCACTGCGTGCCCGGTACCCAGTTGTTCCTGCTGAACCACCCAGTTGATGGTATAGGCGGAGAGCGCCTCCTGCACCTGCTCGGCACCGTGGCCAATCACCACGTGCAACGCCTCGGGACCCAGTTGCCGCGCCGTACTGACCACATGCTCCAATAACGGCCTGCCTCCCACGGGATGCAACACCTTGGGTAGTTCAGACTTCATGCGGGTGCCCTGGCCTGCTGCCAGGATAATAACTTCGAGTTTCATGGCTTATTCGCTGTCGGTGGCCGGTTGCTCCGGTTTATCTGTTATTTTTTGACAGATCGGAATCACAAGGTGCATATTAAACCGACACTTACTCAGCGCAACGCATTTTGTCACAAAAAGTATGACAACGAGCAAGTTCGACTCCCTGACACAGCTCGGGCTCAATAGCCGACAGATTCACATTTATCGCGCACTGCACAAACTGGGGCCCGCTTCCATTCGCGATGTGGCGGCCGAGGCCGGAATCAATCGCGGCAGCACTTACGAAACACTCAAGCAGCTGGTCGCGATGGGCCTGGTGAATTATCTGCCCAAAGGCCGTCGACGCGTGTTCCAGGCTGAAGATCCGGAGCGCCTGCTTGTAATGGGCGAGGGCCGGCAACAGGCGCTATCCCAGGCCATGGAAGAGCTGCGCAAGGAGATTATTCCGGCGCTCAGGCAGTCGCGCACCGAGTTCAGCCCTGGCAATGTACGTTTCTATGAAGGAGATGATGGTGTCGAGCTCGTTCTGCGCGATATTCTCGACAGCACAGCACGCAATGACAAAAAATCCTACTCGGTGATTTCCACCAAAACCCTGCGCGAACACCTCTACCGACCCTTTCCCAACTTTACCAGACAGCGCGTGCAGCGAGGCATTGAGGTGCGTGTGATTGCTGTGGGTGAAGGTGGGGACGATGCCGAGCTGGCGCAGCGCAAGTGGCTGCCGGGTGGCGGCACCGATGCGTCGTACATCGCCATCTATCCTCCCAAAGTGGCGATGATAACTCTGGCCGAAAGCAACTACCCGGTCGTTGTGATCATCGATTCCGCTGCGATCGCGTCCACGCAACAGCTTCTGTTTGATACCTTGTGGGAGTTTCTATAGCAAAAGGCCCGGGATCACCGGGCCTTTGCAAATACCAAGGAAGAGCGCTCGCTTATCCGCGACCAGCCCGGTTCCTCATTTTGCGCAAGGTTGCGAGCTGCGCGGCGGCCTCCGCCAACTGGGCAGACGCGCGACCATAATCGAAGTCGCCTGTCTGATTCGCGAGGGCGTGTTCTGCATCCCTGCGTGCCTCCTCGGCCGCGGCTTCATCCACATCGTGCGCACGAATGGCTGTGTCTGCGAGAATGGATACCACGCCGGGCTGGATCTCTAGAAAGCCGCCGGAGACGTAGTACACCTCTTCATTCCCTGCTGCGGTCACAATACGTACCGGCCCCGGGACCAGTGCCGTAAGCAGCGGCGCGTGACCGTAGCTTACGCCCAGCTCACCCAGATCGCCCGTCGCAACCAGCAGCTCCACCAGTCCGGAGAAAATCTCTTCCTCGGCGCTCACGATGTCACAGTGAATCGTCATTGCCATATCCCGGTCTCCCTCGCCCTTATTTCAGGGTCTTCGCCTTCTCGACAGCCTCTTCAATACCGCCGACCATATAAAATGCCTGCTCGGGCAGGTGGTCGTATTCACCGGCGAGAATGCCGTTGAAGCTGGAAATGGTCTCTTTCAGTGAGACATATTTGCCGGGCGAGCCGGTAAACACTTCGGCAACGTGAAACGGCTGCGACAGAAAACGCTCTATCTTGCGCGCCCGACCCACGGTCTGCTTGTCTTCTTCCGACAGTTCGTCCATACCCAGAATAGCGATGATATCCTTCAGCTCCTTGTAGCGCTGCAATACCGACTGAACGCCGCGCGCCGTCTCATAGTGCTCGTTGCCGATCAGCAAGGGGTCAAGTTGGCGGGAAGTGGAATCCAGGGGATCAACGGCAGGGTAGATACCCTTGGCCGCAATATCGCGTGACAGTACGACCGTCGCGTCAAGGTGGGCGAAGGTGGTTGCGGGCGACGGGTCGGTGAGATCGTCCGCCGGTACGTAGACCGCCTGAATGGATGTGATAGAGCCCACCTTGGTTGAAGTGATCCGCTCCTGCAGTACGCCCATCTCTTCAGCCAGCGTGGGCTGATAACCCACCGCAGAGGGCATCCGGCCCAGCAGCGCCGATACCTCGGTGCCCGCGAGCGTATAGCGATAAATGTTGTCGATAAACAGCAGCACGTCGCGGCCTTCGTCACGGAATTTTTCGGCCATAGTCAGGCCTGTCAGCGCCACACGCAGACGGTTGCCTGGCGGCTCGTTCATCTGGCCGTATACCATTGCCACCTTGGAGTTGGAAAAATTCTCCACATCCACAACCTTGGATTCCTGCATCTCGTAGTAGAAATCATTACCTTCACGAGTACGTTCGCCCACACCGGCAAACACCGAAAGCCCGGAGTGCTCGGTGGCGATATTGTTGATCAGCTCCATCATGTTCACGGTCTTGCCCACGCCGGCGCCGCCGAACAGGCCGATCTTGCCGCCCTTGGTGAAGGGACACACCAGGTCGATTACCTTGATGCCGGTTTCCAGCAACTCTTCTGCCGCAGCCAGCTCTTCATAGGTCGGTGCATCACGGTGAATCGCCGCGCGCTCCTTCTCACCTATGGGCCCGCATTCGTCAATCGGGTTGCCGAGTACATCCATGATGCGCCCGAGAGTTTCCAGGCCCACTGGCACAGAAATGGGCGCCCCCGTGTTCTCCACGGAAAGCCCCCGGCTCAGCCCCTCTGAAGAGCCCAGCGCAATCGTGCGCACCACGCCATCACCCAGCTGTTGCTGTACCTCAAGGGTCAGTGATTTCTCGCTCACCACCAACGCATGGTAAATCTGCGGAACGCTGTCACGCGAAAACTCCACGTCGATGACCGCGCCAATAATCTGTACGATTCGTCCGCTACTCATGTCCGGATCCTCTGTTCCAAAGTTCAGTACTTGCCGGGAAGCCCGGGAGCCTCCGCCGAATTCATTTCCGCCTAGCTGATTGCCGCGGCACCGCTGACGATTTCCGATAGTTCTTGTGTGATAGCCGCTTGCCGTGCCTTGTTGTATACAAGCTGCAGATCGTCGATGAGCTCGCCAGCGTTTTCAGTCGCATTTTTCATTGCCAGCATTCGCGCGGCCTGTTCGCAGGCGCCGTTCTCAACCACGGCCTGATAAACCTGCGATTCGATATAGCGCGTCAGCAAGCCCTCAAGCAGTTCTTTCGCATCCGGCTCGTAGATGTAATCCCAGTGATGCTGCATTTCCCCTGCATCGTCTGCCTCCAAGGGCAGCAACTGTTCCACGGTGGGAACCTGTGTCATGGTGTTGACGAATTCGTTGCTGACCAGAAACAGGCGATCGATAGTGCCATCATCATAAGCATCGAGCATGGCCTTCACGCCACCGATCAAATCGGCTATGGACGGCTCCTCACCAAGATCGCGCACCGCTGCGGTGACATTGCCGCCGTAGCTGCCAAAAAACGCCGCGGCCTTGGCACCCACCAGACACAGATCAATTTCGATGTTCTGGTCGGCCCACCCCTTCATGGCTTTGATCGTGGTTTTAAACAGGTTGACATTCAGACCACCGCAAAGGCCACGATCAGTTGACACCACGATGTAGCCAACGCGCCGCACGTCACGTTCCTGCATGTAGATGTGGCGGTACTCCGGCGCGGAGTTGGCGATATGACCCACCACCGCGCGCATGCGGCGAGCATAGGGCTTACCAAGCTGCATCCGCTCCTGGGCCTTGCGCATTTTGCTGGCCGCAACCATCTCCATTGCGCTGGTGATCTTCTGCGTACTGCGGATGCTCGTGATTTTGGTGCGGATTTCTTTTCCGACTGCCATCGATGATTCCCCGGTTTACCAGCTCTGCGTAGCCTTGAAGCTTTCCAGCGCTGTCTTGAAAGTGGCCGCGATTTCATCGTTGTAGTCGCCGTTTTGCACAATGGCGTCCATCAGATCGCCGTGTTCGGCATGCATGTAGGACAACAACGCCTTCTCAAAATCGCCGATCTTGTTCACCTCAACTTCTTCCAGGTGACCCTCGTTCGCGGCGTACAACATTATCCCCATCTCGGCAATTGACTGCGGCGAGTACTGCTTCTGTTTCATCAGCTCCGTCACGCGCTCACCGTGATCGAGCTGCGCTTTGGTCGCGTCGTCCAGGTCCGATGCAAACTGCGAAAACGCCGCCAGTTCGCGATATTGCGCGAGGGCTGTACGGATACCGCCCGAGAGTTTCTTGATGATCTTGGTCTGGGCGGCGCCGCCCACGCGCGACACGGAAATACCGGCGTTCATAGCCGGGCGGATACCCGCGTTGAACATATCGGCCTCGAGAAATATCTGGCCGTCTGTAATGGAGATCACGTTCGTCGGAACGAACGCCGATACGTCTCCAGCCTGGGTTTCAATCACGGGAAGGGCCGTGAGAGAGCCGGTTTTACCTTTGACTTCACCGTCGGTGAAATTCTCCACATAGGCGACATTCACGCGCGCCGCGCGCTCCAGCAGGCGGGAGTGCAGGTAGAACACGTCGCCGGGGTAAGCCTCGCGACCCGGAGGCCGGCGCAACAGCAGTGAAATCTGGCGGTAAGCCCAGGCCTGCTTGGTCAGATCGTCGTAAATGATCAGCGCGTCCTGACCGCGGTCGCGATAGTACTCACCCATCGTGCAGCCGGCGAAGGGCGCCAGATACTGCATGGCCGCAGGATCAGATGCTGTAGCGGCCACGACGATGGTGTGCTCCATGGCGCCATGCTCCTCAAGCTTGCGCACCACGGCAGCAACGGAAGAGGCCTTCTGGCCCACGGCAACATAAATACACTTAATGCCGGAGTCCTTCTGGTTGATAATCGCGTCCACCGCAATCGCGGTCTTGCCGATCTGCCGGTCGCCGATGATCAGCTCGCGCTGGCCGCGACCAATCGGGACCATGGCATCGATCGCCTTGAGGCCGATCTGCACGGGCTGGTCTACCGACTGGCGCGCGATGACGCCCGGGGCCACTTTTTCCAGCGCGTCGGTCATGCTCGCGTTTATCGGGCCCTTGCCATCAATCGGCGTACCCAGGGCGTCTACCACCCGGCCCTGCAATTCGGGGCCTACCGGCACTTCGAGAATCCGGCCGGTGCAGCTACAGCTCTGGCCTTCAGCCAGGTCTTTGTAGTCCCCGAGGATTACCGCACCCACCGAATCGCGCTCGAGGTTGAGCGCCATACCGTAGACACCTCCTTCGAACTCGATCATCTCGCCGTACATTACATCCGCGAGGCCGTGGATGCGGATAATACCGTCAGACACTGATACAACGGTGCCCTCATTGCGAGCTTCGGAGCTCACATCGAGCTGGTCGATGCGCGACTTGATGATCTCGCTAATCTCTGATGGATTCAGTTGCTGCATGCTGGTTTCCTCGATCCTGTGTCCTAACGCTTTAGGAATTCATTGCCTCGGCGAGCTTGCTCAGCCTGCCGCGCACACTGCCGTCGATCACTGTGTCGCCGGCCCTGATCAACACGCCGCCTAGCAGGCTTTGGTCGGTGGATGTCGTTATCTTTACTTCGCGCTCGAGTTTTCTGCCGAGCACTTCAACCAGCCTCGCTGTCATTTCATCCGACAGGTCGTAAGCTGAGATCACCTGCACATCAACCGACTTTTCCTGGTTGGCCTTGTACAGTTCGAACTGACGGTGAATCTCCGGCAATAGCGCAAGCCGCTTGTTGTCCGCCAGGATGTGGACGAAATTCCTCACTTCGCCGCTGACGCTATCGCCAGAGACTGCGTTCAGCTTGTCTGCCTGCTGCTCATCGGTGAGCGCCGGATTATCCAGTACCGCCGCCACCCGTTCGTCCGTCGCAATGGCCGCCAGCGTGGCAAGCTGTTGCGACCATTCTCCCAGGGCGCTCTTGTCGCGCGCATATTCAAAGGCGGCCTTTGCGTAAGGTCGCGCCAGTGTGCTCAATTCAGCCATAGCGTCCTCGCGCCTAGAGTTCCGAGGCCAGCGCTTCGACCAGCTCGCGATGAGCCTCGCGGTCGATCGCTGCACCCAGAACTTTTTCAGCCCCGGCCAGCGACAGTGTTGCCACCTGGCTGCGTAGCGCCTCGCGGGCGCGATTCGTGTCCTGCTCGATCTCTGCCCTGGCAGACGACTTGACACGCTCGGCCTCGACAACGGCGGCCTCTTTGGCCTCCTCAATCAGCTGGCTGGCGCGCTTGTTGGCAGACTCAATAATGCCGGCGGCCTCTTCCTTGGCCTCCTTGAGACGTTCGACCGCCTTCTCCTGGGCCAGCTCGAGATCGTGGTTCGCACGATCTGCCGCCGCCAGGCCATCGGCTATCTTCTGCTCTCGTTCAGCCATTGCGGCTATAATCGGCGGCCATACATATTTCATGCAGAACACGACGAAGCCAACAAATGCCAGCAACTGACCGATAAGCGTAAGGTTGATATTCACGCTCTTCTCCTCACAGATAGTGGAGCCCGCCGCAGAGGAAGGCCCCGTTCAGTTCTCAGCCTGTTAACCTGCGACTACGAAGATCAGGTACATCGCGATACCGACACCAATAATTGGAATCGCGTCGACCAGGCCGGCGCCCAGGAAGAACGTCACCTGCAGCTTGGGAGCCAGCTCCGGCTGACGTGCTGAGCCTTCAATGAGCTTGCCGCCCAGCAGGCCCACACCAATTGCGGCTCCCAGACCACCCAGACCCATCATGAGGGCGGCGGCTACAAAGATTAATTCAGGCATCGTTTTCTCCTAGGGTTAACAACCAAAGTTAAGTGTGATCAATGATCTTCATGCGCCATGCTGAGATACACGATCGTCAGCACCATAAAGATAAAAGCTTGCAGGGTGATGACCAGAATATGGAAAATCGCCCACCCAATCTGCAACAGTCCCGCTGGCAGCATCCAGGCAACGCCGGCGCTGAACAGGGCTGCTATCAGAATAAAAATCATCTCGCCAGCATACATGTTGCCGAAAAGACGAAGACCGAGAGAGAAGGGTTTGGCCAACAGGCCAACCACTTCCATAAACAGGTTTACCGGGATAAACACCCAGTGATTAAAGGGATTCAGCGTCAACTCTTTAACGAAGCCGAAGCCCTTCACTTTTACCGAGTAGAACAGCATCAGGATAAAAACACCCAGCGCCATACCCATGGTGATATTGGGATCTGTGGAGGGCACTATCTTCTGGTATTCAACGCCTGCCAGCATCAACAGTGAGGGCACCAGATCAACCGGTATCAGGTCCATGAGATTCATCAGGAAAACCCAGACGAAGATCGTCAGGGCAAGCGGTGCCACCAGCGGATTGCGCCCATGAAAGGTGTCCCGCACGGTATTGTCGACAAACTCGACGATCATTTCAAAAGCATTCACCATACCGGTAGGAACGCCTGTCTCCGCGGTTTTCGCCACCCGACGGAACAACCAGCAGAAAACAATGCCAAGGCCTATGGACCACAGCATCGAATCCACGTGGATGGCGTTGAAGCCCATCGCCGACGCCTCGGCGCCACCGTGAGCCATGGTCCAGATGCCGCCTTCACCCACGACGCTGCCGTCATAGCGCTCGAAGCCGGCCGGAAGCTTGCCGTAGGTCAGGTTGGTCAGGTGGTGGACAATGTATTCGGAAACTGTCTGTGTTTCGCCTGAAGCTGCCATCTAAAACACTCTGTGGTCTGTCTGTCGTCACCGGCTGCGCGCAAGAAGCAGCCAACTACCTGTAATCTGGATCGCCAGCATCGCAATATAACCGCCAAAAACCGCGGCCCCCTCTATGGGTCGCAGGGTGGCGAACACCAGTGCAAACCCCGCGATGCTGAGCAGGAACTTTCCCACTTCCCCCGCGTAACTCCTGCCGACGATAGCCCGGGCCGCCGTGGCCCCCCGCCGACGAAACACCATATAGGCAAACCATGCCTGAGGCAAAATTGCGATCATGCCTCCGCTAGCCACGGAGTAGGCATACACAGCATCGTATATCGAGATCATCAGACAAAGCGGCACAAGGAAAGCCAGCTGAGCCAGAGTGATGCGATGAATGGGAGGGCGCGCTATTTCAGCACCCGACATCGGCGCCCCGCGTCACTCACCACCTCATCTGCCACACGGATATCTTCCTCGATTCGGGCGCGCGCATTATAGGGGGAATCCCGGGGCCATTCAACCGCACAATCCCTATGGCGTTGCATGCGCCCCGATAACACCGCAGCAGTCTACTTGATGTGCTGCAAGATGCCATCGAGCTCGTCGAGACTGTTGTAGCTCAGCACGAGCTTGCCCTTGCCCCGAGCGCTGTGCTGTATCTGCACCCGGGCACCCAGACGGCGGGCGAGGTCGTCCTGCAGGTGTCGAATGTTGGGGTCCTGCGCCACCGCTGCGGCTGCCGGCGTGTCGCTGTCAGACAACCTCTGGCGAACAAGCGCCTCCGTCTGGCGCACACTGAGACCCCCGCCCACCACCTTGCGCGCCGCCTCGGACTGCGCGGTGCCGGTCAGCCCCAGCAGTGCCCGCGCATGCCCCATTTCCAGGTCGCCGTGCTCAACCAGCCGTCGAACGTCTTCTTCAAGCGCCATCAGCCGCAGGAGGTTCGCGACCGTTGAGCGCGATTTACCCACCGCCTGTGCCACTTCCTGCTGCGTGAGATCGAATTCCCGTTGCAGACGCTGCAGTGACGCGGCCTCTTCAATGGGATTCAGGTCTTCCCGTTGTATGTTCTCGATCAGAGCCATGGCAATGGCCGCTTCATCGGACACGTCGCGGATTACAACCGGAATGCTGTCGAGGCCCGCGAGCTGGGTGGCACGCCAACGCCGCTCACCGGCGATAATCTCGTACTTGCGGTCGGATATGGGGCGCACCAGTATGGGTTGCATCACCCCCTGCGCCTTGATGCTGTCTGCCAGCTCCTGCAAGGATTCCGGCTCGATGTCTCGTCGCGGCTGGTACCTGCCTCGCTGCAACAACTCAACCGGCAGGGACCGGATAGCCGCCTCGGGCGATGTGTCGGCGTCAGCAGCTGCGTCGCCCTGCGCGCCGGCACTCGCTCCGAGCAGCGCATCCAGACCACGCCCCAACCCACGTTTCCTACCAGACATCTGACTTCTCCGTTGTCGCGAGCGCGCTAGCTGCCGGCCGGCGGTGCGGTGCGGCTCTCCTGCCGCCGGATTATTTCCCCGGCCAACGCCATGTAGGCTTTGGAGCCGCGTGAATTTCTATCGTAGTGCATGGCCGGGAGGCCGTGACTCGGCGCTTCGGCCAGCCGTATATTACGCGGCACCACTGTGCGATACACCTTGCCACTGAAATGCTGATGCAACTGGGCCGATACTTCGTTGGTCAGGCTGTTACGCGGGTCATACATGGTTCGCAAAATACCTTCCAGCTGAAGCCCGGGGTTGATTGCCCTGGCGACACCGTCGATCGTACTCATCAGGGCAGTCAGGCCCTCGAGGGCAAAATATTCGCATTGCATGGCAATGATTACGCCGTGCGCAGCGACCAACCCGTTGATAGTCAGCATGTTGAGTGAGGGTGGACAGTCAATCAACACATAATCGTAGTCAGCAGATACTTCCGCCAGGGCCGTTCGCAAGCGCCGCTCGCGGTGCTCTACATTCATCAACTCCACTTCGGCCGCCGTCAGGTCCCCGTTCGCGGGCAGTACCTGAAAATTACTCCCGGGGGCAGCAACCGCCACCAGATTAACCGGCGCACGATGCACCAGCACATCATAAATACTGCGTTCGACGTCATATTTGTCGATCCCGCTGCCCATGGTGGCATTACCCTGGGGGTCAAGGTCCACCAGCAGTACCTTCTGCTGCATGGCGGCAAGGGATGCTGCGAGATTGACGCAGGTTGTCGTTTTGCCAACTCCGCCTTTCTGGTTCGCTATCGCGAAGATTCTAGCCAATGCATCTCCCTGCTTTTAAGCCTGCTGCCGATCGGCGAACTGCCGCCGAATCTCCACGAGATGCCGTTGCTCATCGAGACCGGGCACCACCAGTTTGTGCACTGTGATGCGCACACCCGACTCGCTGGCCGCCTCCAGTTCAGTCGCAGGATACACGCCTTTCATTGCCAGCAGCGCCGCGCCCGGAGCCAGAAGGTGATGACAGCTGTGCAGTGTATCGGCAACGGACGCGAACGCCCGGGAGAGCACCGTATCGAAACGCTCGGCCACACTGAAAGATTCCGCCCGCGCCTGGTGAATGCTTATATTATCCAAGCCCAATGCTGTTTTCACCTGAAACAGAAAGCGCGTCTTCTTGCCGTTGCTGTCCAGCAGGTGGAATGCGCGGTCGGGAAACAGTATCGACAGCGGAATTCCGGGCAAGCCCGCCCCGCTACCCACATCCAGCACGCGCCGGCCCTTGACAAAGGGGGCAACGGAAAGACTGTCGAGCAAATGACGGGTCACCATCTCCCCCTCATCCCGTACCGCAGTCAGGTTGTAGGTTTTGTTCCAGCGCGTCAGGAGGGCGAGATAGTCCTGCAACTGCTGTATCTGGTCGACAGCCAGCGACAGTCCCAGCGCGTCGCAACCGCGAAGCAGCATGGTTTTATTCTGCCTCTGGTTGAGTTCAGGCAAGTTGACTGCGGGCGTCGGCAGACCCCAAGTCTGTCGTCAGCGCACCCCGCTTTTTCAAGTGTATCAGCAGCAGCGAGATTGCCGCTGGCGTGATGCCGGGAATTCGGCCAGCCCGGGCGAGCGTATCCGGCCGTGACTCTGTCAGTTTCTGTTTGACTTCGTTTGACAGGCCGTTCACGGCATGGAAGTCCATATCGGCAGGTAGCGGGGTGTTTTCGTGCCGTCGCAGACGGTCGATATCCTCCTGCTGCCGATCTATATAACCCGCGTACTTCGCCTGAATCTCCACCTGCTCCGCCGCCTGGGCATCCGCACAAGCTGTGCCGGTTGCCGCTGCCAGGTCGGCATACTTCAGCTCGGGACGTTTCAGCAACTCAGCGAGTGCGTACTCTCTGCTGATCGGTTTCTCCAGCTTTGCCGCCAGCGTTTGAGCCGCGTCGGTCCCCGGGTGGACAAACGTCGTGGCAAGCCGCGCCTGTTCGGCAATGATAGCCTCCTGCTTTTTACAGAACCTGGCCCAACGCGCGTCATCCACCAGCCCCAGCTTGCGGCCGACTTCCGTCAGGCGCAGGTCTGCATTGTCTTCGCGCAGTAGCAGGCGATATTCTGCCCGCGAGGTGAACATACGGTAGGGTTCCAGAGTTCCCAGGGTAATCAGGTCGTCCACCAGCACTCCCATGTAGGCTTCGTCGCGACGGGGGCACCACGGCTGTTCACCGCGAACCGCAAGCGCCGCGTTCAAACCGGCCAGCAAGCCCTGTGCAGCCGCCTCTTCATAACCCGTGGTCCCGTTGATCTGACCGGCAAAATACAGGCCGGGCACAACCCGCGTTTCGAGTGAATGCCTGAGGTCCCGGGGGTCGAAATAATCGTACTCTATGGCGTATCCGGGGCGGGTGATATGCACGTTCTCAAACCCGTGGATTGTCCTGACGAAATCGAGCTGGACGTCAAACGGCAGGCTTGTGGAAATACCGTTCGGGTAGAGTTCTGAGGTGGTAAGCCCTTCCGGTTCAATAAACACCTGGTGCGAGGATTTATCGGCAAAGCGATGGATCTTGTCTTCGATACTCGGGCAGTAGCGTGGACCCACGCCCTCAATCACACCGGAGAACAGCGGCGACCGGTCCAGTCCCTGGCGTATAATCTCGTGTGTGCGCTCGTTGGTATGCGTAATCCAGCAGCAGCGCTGTTGCGGGTGTTGATCGGCACTACCCATAAAAGACATCACGGGCAGCGGATCATCGCCCCACTGCTCCTGCAAGCCGGAAAAATCCACGCTGCGCGCATCGATTCTGGGCGGCGTACCCGTTTTCAGGCGCTCCACTCGCAGGGGCAGTTCCCGCAAACGCTGCGCAAGCGCTATTGAAGGCGGGTCGCCGGCGCGACCGCCGGCACTGTTTTGCAGACCAATATGCAGCTTGCCGCCGAGAAAGGTCCCTGTGGTGAGAACCACGCAGCGGGCGCGGAAGACCAGGCCCATTTGCGTGACGGCACCTTTGACCACGCCCTGCTCGATCAGCAGGTCATCCACCGGCTGCTGGAAAATGGACAGGCCCGGCTGACTTTCGAGTAGCTGACGAATGGCGTTGCGGTAGAGAACACGATCAGTCTGCGCCCGCGTGGCACGCACAGCCGGCCCCTTGCGCTGGTTGAGAACGCGAAACTGGATACCCGCAAGATCAGTGGCCAGACCCATGGCGCCACCGAGCGCGTCCACTTCCCTGACCAGATGGCTCTTGCCTATACCGCCTATGGCCGGGTTGCAGGACATCTGCCCAAGCGTATCGACGCTGTGTGTCAGTAACAGCGTACGACAGCCCATGCGCGCGGCCGCCAGACAGGCCTCGGTACCGGCGTGACCGCCACCGATGACTATGACATCAAAATGCTGTTCGTACTCCACTTGCCGGCGCCTCGCGTGCTCTCTGCCTGAATCTGCTGCCCGTTGCTTGCGCACCCAGATTGGCGGGCCGCCGAGTATACGCCCGAGCGGGGTGTTGTTCAAAATCTGTTCGATTCTGGTAACGCCTGTTACAGATGCGCCTCACACCAGGTCGACGCCGCCTGCAAAACCTGTTCGCGTTCCGGTTCGTTGAAAATCTCATGCTGCAAGCCCGGAAATATTCTCAAGCTTGTATCGGCACTGCCCGCGCTATCAGCCAGTAACCGCGCGCCTTGTGGAGACGCGAGTTCGTCACATTCCCCGTGGAGCAGAAGCAACGGCAATGTGATCTGCCCCGCAGCCCCGCGCAACACCGACATGGCATCGAACATTTCGCGCAGCTGACGTGCAGACATCCGCCCATGGAACACGAGTGGATCGGCGTTATAGGCGTCCACAACCCCCGGGTCTCGACTCACTGCGCTGGCGTCAATCTGCAACACACCGAGGCGCGGTGACACCCGGGCCAGCAAGCGAATCACGGAACGTTGCAACAGGCCCGGGTAGGGCTCCACGGCTACCAGCGCGCCAGAGAGGATAGCGCCGCTGAAAGCCGCCTGTTCACGCAACAGATAATGCGCCGCAATCAGTCCGCCGAGACTGTGCCCGACAAGGAACATCGGCAAATGTGGATACCCGGCTGTAATATGTCGATGAAAAACCGCAAGGTCGTCTACAAAAACGCCGAAATTTTCCACATAACCGGGCCGCCCCTGTGAGCGGCCATGTCCACTGTGGTCCATGGCGGCCACCGCAAAGCCGCGCGCGCAAAACCATTTCGCCAGCGCACGGTACCGGCCGCTGTGTTCACCTGCTCCGTGTACCAGAAGCAGCAACCCTCGGGATGAGGAATCGGGCTCCCAGACCTGGTAGAAAAGACTCCGGCCGCCGGTGGCGGTGATTCTGCCGTCATGGTGCTGCATCAGTTAATCAACAGGGTGTATGTGAGCCGGACATTTAACCGGAGGTGAATGCCGCCTACAACCGGTTAAATGCGTGTAGCGCTGGTAAAGCGGGCGCAGCAGGCTATATTGTCACTGGATCAGAAAGTTAGGTAGCATGCAGTTTCATGCTAAAAATAACAATGCTGGAGTTCACCAATGACTGATTTCTTTGTCGTACCTCCGTTACTCGGCTTCGCCGGCCTGGCGGTGGCATTTATCATTTACCATATTATGTCCCGCCACGATCACGGCGACGGGACCGTCAAAAAGATTGGCGATCAGATACATCTCGGTGCCATGGTGTTCATGCGCCGCGAATATCAGATGCTTGGCCTGTTCGCACTGGTACTTCTGGTGGCAATTTTTGTCTCGCCACTGGGATTGAACACTTCCATCGCTTTTGTTGCAGGCGCCCTGTCTTCGGCGACCGCGGGCTATCTCGGCATGTTCGCGGCAACCAAGGCAAACGTGCGCACTGCGGTAGCCGCTCACAATCATGGTCAGGGCATGGCGCTGTCGATTGCATTCTATGGCGGCTCTGTAATGGGTTTGTGTGTTGCATCACTTGGCCTGGTCGGACTCGGCAGTGTGTACTGGTTTTTCGGCGGCGACCCCCACACGGCACATGCGATCCACGGGTTCGGCATGGGTGCCTCGGTGGTGGCGCTGTTCTCTCGCGTGGGTGGCGGTATCTTCACCAAGAGCGCCGATGTGGGCGCAGACCTGGTAGGCAAAATAGAGGCGGGGATACCAGAGGATGACCCGCGCAACCCCGGTGTGATAGCCGACAATGTGGGCGATAACGTGGGCGATATCGCAGGTATGGGTTCGGACATCTTCGAATCCTACTGCGGTTCCATGATCGCGTGTATCGCCATAGCATCAACCATGGCAATCGAGACCCAGGCAGCGATGATGTTCCTGCCTCTGGCGCTTGCCAGCACCGGCCTGATCGCCTCGCTGTGTGGTATCGGCCTGGTACGTGCGCGCTCAGGCGCCGCGCCGGAAGCAGCGCTGCGCGCCGGCACCCTGCTGGCCCCGCTCATCTTTGCCATTATGGCCTGGTTCCTGATTCAAATGATGGGCCTGCCTGCCAATATCTGGTGGTCTGTGGTGTGTGGTGCCGTGGGCGGTGTCGCCATTGGGCTCATTACCGAATACTACACTGGCGGGCCGCCGGTAAAGAAAATCGCCCGGTCCGGCGAAACCGGTGCAGCAACGGTGATGATCACCGGCCTGGCGGTGGGCATGCAGTCTGTCGTGTTGCCCGTACTTTTTCTGGCCGCCATCATTTTTGTGTCCACATCTCTCTCCGGGCTTTATGGAGTGGGGATCGCCGCCGTGGGAATGCTCGCAACGGTAGGGATCACCATGGCGATCGATGCCTACGGACCGGTGGCAGATAATGCCGGGGGTATCGCCGAAATGGCCGGTATGGGTGAGGAAACGCGCAAGATCACCGACGGTCTGGACGAAGTGGGGAACACCACCGCCGCCATTGGCAAGGGCTTCGCCATTGGTGCTGCCGCACTGGCTGCGCTGGCCATTATTGCGGCGTTTGTGGAAACGGTGCAGGTACACAGTCCCGGTTTCTCGCTGGAGTTGTCCAACCCGATTGTTCTGGTCGGCCTGTTCATAGGCGGCACGGTTCCATTCCTTATTGCCTCCATCACCATGACAGCAGTAGGTGATGCTGCATTCGATATGATCAATGAAATTCGTCGCCAGTTTCGCGAAATTCCGGGCCTGCTCGAGGGAACCGCGGAACCGGATACGGCCAAGTGCGTGGACATCGCCACCACAGCCGCACTGCGGCGCATGATACTGCCCGGCACTATCGCCGTCGCAACGCCGCCGCTGGTGGGTTTCGGTCTGGGCGCGTCAGCCCTGGGCGGGATGCTCGGTGGCGCACTTCTGGGATGTGTATTGATGGCGCTGATGATGGCGAATGCCGGTGGAGCCTGGGACAACGCGAAAAAGTTCGTGGAGAAGGGTAACTTCGGCGGCAAGGGGTCGGACACACATTCGGCAACCGTTGTGGGAGACACCGTAGGCGATCCCTTCAAGGACACCTCGGGACCATCGATGAACATTCTGATCAACGTGATGGCCATTGTCAGCCTGGTGATCGCGCCTTTGCTGTGAGTCCCATTCCCAAAAAATTCATCAAGGCTTATATTTCGCCCCGGTTTCCGCCGGGGCGAGTTGTTTTATTTGATTGAAACTCACCTGCAAGAGGAGACAGCAAATGCCACGCTGGAAACGAAAAGAGCTGGAAAGTGCTTTCGACAAATACCAGGCAGCGGCGCTCAAGGCAGCACAAACCAAGGATTGGCGTGACTGGGCAAACTGCTTCACCGAAGACGCCACTTACTTTGAACACCACTACGGTCGCTTCTGGGGCCGCGAAACAATCTTTAACTGGATCACCAAAACCATGAACGAGTGGCCGGCCTCGCAAATGACCGCGTTTCCGGTTACCTGGTATTCGATCGATGAAGAAAAAGGCTGGATATTCTGTGAAGTGATGAACCGGATGCAGGAGCTGGGTGACGGCAAGATCTATCAGGAGCCCAACATTACTATCCTGCATTACGCAGGCAATGGCCTTTTTAAATATGAAGAAGACGCCTACAACCCCCGGAATATGGGCACCACCATCGGTGAATGGATCAAGGCGAAAAAGGCCCTGGATGCGGAAAAGCCGAAGACTGAAACTGGCGCGGGACAATAAAAGTATGAGTACCAATATCAGTATTGGCGAGTTCCTCACTACAAGAGCCCACATGAACCCCCACAAGGAAGCGCTTTTCGATGTCGCCAGCGACAAACGCGTAACCTACCAGGAACTCGATGCCCGCTCGAATCGATGCGCCAACGCCCTGTTGTCACTCGGGCTCGCGCGTGGTGATCGAGTGGCATTGCTGGCGAACAACGGACACCAGTTTGCAGAGAGTTTCTTTGGCGTGGCCAAAACCGGCCTGGTTGTGATGCCACTCAACTGGCGACTCACCGCGTCGGAGCTTGCGTTCATTCTGAAAGATGGCGGTGCGACGGTCATGATCTTTGATGCCGAGTTTCTGCCGGTGGTCGAGGAACTCAGGGAAATGGGCAACGCGGGCAGTGATGTGGTGCACTGGATCTGTATCGGGTCGCCCGCGCCCGAATACGCCCGGGACTACGAAACACTCCTGGAGGCCAGTAAGGAAACCGAGCCGTCGCGTAAATCACGGCAGGATGACAACCTGTTTATCATGTACACCTCCGGAACCACCGGAAATCCGAAAGGTGTGGTGCACACCCACAGTACGGTTTTCTGGGCCATGCTGACACTCAATGCGACCGCAGACAGTCATTTCAATGATCGCTATCTGCTCATGCTCCCTATGTTTCATGTCGGCGCGCTTACACCGCTGATTTCCTCCACCTACAACGGCACTACGCTGGTGATGCTGAAAAATTTTGATCCCGGCAAAGCCTGGGAGCTGATCGAGCAGGAGCGAATCACGACGACTCTGGCCGTGCCTGCAATGCTCAGTTTCATGCTCAAGGTTCCAGGTTATGAAAAAACAGACTGGAGCAGCCTGCGGTATGTTTCCAGTGGTGCGGCACCCGTTCCCGTTTCACTGATCAACACCTACACGGAAATGGGAATACATATCTACCAGATCTACGGCATGACGGAAACCTGTGGTCCAGCCTGCATGATAGGTTCTGATGATGCGGTGAGTAAAATCGGCTCTACGGGCAAATCCTTTTTCCATACCGAGGTTCGCGTGATAGACGAACAGGGCAACAACCAGCCCCCCGGTGAACCGGGAGAGGTTATTGTGCGCGGCCCTCACATCATGAAGGAGTACTGGAACAGACCCGATGCTACCGCGGATGCCATTGTGGATGGCTGGCTCCAGACAGGGGATGTGGCAACCTGGGACGAAGAAGGATTTGTCACCATCAGGGACAGGAAAAAAGACATGATCATCTCCGGTGGCGAAAACGTGTATCCCGCAGAGATCGAAAATGTGCTGCTGCAACATCCCGATGTATCTGATGCGGCCGTGATTGCACAAGTGAGCGAACGATGGGGTGAGAGTCCTCTGGCGGTAATCGTTGCCTCCAGCGATTCTCTTTCAGAGCAGGATGTGATGACTCACTGCGTTGGCAAACTGGCCCGCTATAAAATGCCGCGCAAAGTAGAATTCGCTGAGGATATACCTCGAAACCCCAGCGGCAAAATACTGAAGCGTCTGCTCCGCGAGCAATTCGATGGCCCGGCTCCTGAGTGAATGTCTTTTCACTGCCTCGCAGACAACTGGCTTTCCTGATTACAAATTTATTAGGTATTAAATATATATAGAATATATATAGAGAGTTATTGTTGTTGTTATTGAGGCAGCAGGTTTCGGTGGAAAAGCACTGTTTCCTTATGCATAACAATAGCTTGCGTGAATAACAAGCGCATGGTGAACAGCTGCATCTGAGCTTGGAAACGCGTGTACAGCCGGTGTAGGGAAAAGGCTGGTGGCTCAAATGCAGCACCGATAATGCCTTTATTCATGCAACTGCCCCCAAACCGCCCCCACGTTCTCCCCAAGATAACTGTAACTTAAGACAGGTGCCGCGGGTTACTAACTACAGACCTTTCCACCGGTGCCTATCCGGTGAGTAAGTTGTTTATGAGGTGGCTGCCTGGCAAAGTCTGTGGGTAAACTGTGCCTGACAGGTGAGTGACCCGGGTATTACTTGCCGACACAGAAACTGTAAATCTACACTAACTATCTGTTTTTAATATGTTATCTAGAAAACCATTGCATGATTTGGGCACAAAACTGGGCACAGTAATTTGCACCAACGATGAGATTAGATACCCAGCGCATCCCGGCGTCGATTCTTTACAATCTCAGGTACATATGCGTTTTTGTCATCAAAACCAAGCCTCTCATAAACCGAACCACCGATTCCAGGGATGACATTGTCATCGTCACCTTTGTCTGTATCCAATGCAAAAGTTACATACTGGAACAATTGCGCAGTATCACTGGAAAACTCGGACGCAAGTTTTGCTTCAGCACCCTCTAACATCACGGGGGCAGCAACGACTACGCGCTTTGGTAAAGTAGTCTCAATCAATGCAGACAGGTTTGTCTTTACAACGCATGCCCCCGAAATTATTGACTTGATGACGATCAGAACTGACTCATCGATATTCACGTCTTCCTTATACTCTTTGATGATTGGAGCAACATCAAAGACCTTTTCATCACTGCCCGTAAAGCTGTGCACGCGCTCATTCCAGAAACAAATGAGCTTAAGATGATCAGCATCGACCCCTTCTGCTTCAAGGCCATCTACCAAACCTTTTGCAAGAAAATCGGCATCTTCTACAGTGCACACCACGCAGACTGTATCGTGACGTTCCACTTGCGCAATTTTTAGAACATTAGTCGCCATCAGTCGACCGAGAGCTGTCATGGTTTGCTTGTAAGTATCTGGGGTAGTTTTCTCGTCTGATAGAACCGCTAATAAACGAGCGGTATCACCTTCAGCATATGGAGTAAGAGTTCTCATACAAGTAGTCCTTCAATCTCTTCAAATGACGTTGGATTTGCACCAATGACGTTCATTTGAATTTTTTGAAAGGCATCGCTAAAGCAGTCATTTGATAGTACGCCGCTAGTAGATCCACTGCCAAAAGACCACTGCAAAAACCCTCTTTCAATACTGAACTCGAAGTGCGGTAAGTTACTAAGTAACTCTTTGAATTCGGGAATCAGTTGCATTTCTGCTTCTTCATCAGAGCGCAGAGACCGGACTAACGTAGGTGACATATCTCGAGCTTTGTCTAAAATTGAACTAATAGTAGCTTGTGGTGAAAGTAGCCGCCAGGCACCAATTAGTACTCCTGCCAGATTAGACATTTCTATTCTCTTTGGAGCAGGATGCTTTGATAGCCATCCAAAAGCTTCTGCAATCCAATCATTTTCTTCTAAAAGCAAGAGGAATTGTGGTTTATAAGGGAAGTGAATAGCTTCTGAATACGACTCTATAGAATCTGGTATAGATTCAGACAGTTCTTTCGTTCGCTTTTGACTAGAACAAACTAGTCTTAATAGGATGTCTTCGTATCCTTCTTCTGTCGAACAAGTAAATTGTCTCTGAAAATCCGTCTCAATTGACGGGGAGCCGTTCTCCCAGCTCACGTTTTCGGTGTTCTTCAGTTGATAACCTTTAAACTCTTTTTCAGGATCTCGTCGAATGACGAAATCGTCTACAAACGTATTACTTTGCCATTCGGCTTCACCGTCAACACCGTCTTCGAAATAATTTTTCGCTGACTGTGCAATCTGGTGTGAAGCGAATACTTCCTCGTAACTATAGCCTTTGTATGCGTTTTCGCCACCGCGATTTCTAGCGCGCAGACTGCGCAACGCATCCTCACCCAAGAGATCACAGATGGCCTCTTCGTCTAGTCGGCGGACAGTTGAACCTTCCATAGGGTTCATTCCTTTGAATTACGTATGGATCTAGTAGTCTTCCGTTTTGTAGGTGATAGCTTCTTTGCTAGCTCAGCTTGAATCGGCGCTAATTCAATGACAAAAGCAAAGGCAAATTGCCCATCAAGAACCCGTTCTAGAGATTCATCCCCGCGGCGTAGGTACAAATCGCGGCCGTCGGTCACTATATGGCTGGCAGGAAGTGAAGTAAGTGTAATTTGAGGGTGTAGCCGACGGAGACCCTTAAGCCCTTTTTTTAGTCTTAACGGCGAGACACCGAGCGACGACAGCTTGGAAACTAAACTGAGAGCAACTACATCCCCGAAGGAAAAGTGCCTGGGTCGACCATGACCACGTGGGCAATTACAGCTGGGTTTGACGATTTCCTGGCGGGACAGGTAGTTGACCATGTCCAATGATAGATTGGCCAAGCGCGCAGCGTCCGCAGCTCCGAACCAATCCCCCTCGGCATGCTTAGATTTTTTTCTCATTTTAATCGAGTTTAGAGCCATACTCAATTTTAGTAGATCGTACAAGCCAACGCAATGCTGATTCTGGGTACAATTATTTCAACCGATTCCGTAAGGCTAGTATTAGCTCGTCCACGGTGGGTTCGCCTTCAATTTGGTTTCGCCCAAGATCGGCTATTATTTCCGCCTGTCGATGTGAAGCCACCTCGCCATAGCTGTAGAAGGTAGTTAGGACTCCCTCGTGGCCCAGATTCTGGCTCCAGGCTTTGAACTCTTCAGGGGTATGGCAGACTCTTTCCCCCAGGGCAACCAGCGTATTCCTGAAGCTATGAGGGTTGAAATAAGGTAGCCCTGCAGCCTCGAACGCACCCCTCAAGATCTGGCGGATCGGTGAAGCAGTGCTCCAGAAGGCCCGTTCGAGCCCTACCGGCTCAAAATGGCCATTCGACCCCACCGCGACCAAGGTACGAGGAAACAGTGGGTCGTCGTTGCCCCACAGTTTTTCTGATCGAAGGAATTCAACCCATTCTTCGACGATAAGTTGAATCTCGTCACCCACAGGGAAGAAGTAGGTGGTGAATGTCTTACTGAATTTCGTTTTCACTTCCCGGGCGTCTTGGTGGACAAGTCGGCTGGCCAAATCGACGTGCTTCAGCCTAAGTGAGGCTACGGCGCTATCCCTGGCGCCCGTGAGGAGGATGAACGCCATTAGCGCACGATTTCGCTTTTCGATGTCCGTGGATTTGGGCATTTGCTCAATAACATGCTTGATCTGCTCTAACGTAGGGGTTGGTCTCTCGCGTTTAGCCTTGGCGATACGAGATTCTTTCTCGGGAAGGTTGAAATAGTCTGCGTCGGTGTATTGGATGGAGGATTTGTATCCGGGTTGACCTGCGAGCCATGTAAAGAAGCGTTTGAGGTGTGACAGGGTGGAATATTGGGTGGATTTGCTTAACTTTTCTCCTGTCGCTTTGTTGTTCTGGGAAGCAAGGTGATGTTTGAACGCGATTGCCTGCCGATGATCAAAGGACTTGAAATCCCGGTAACGAGAATGTGCCTCGAATCGAGCCAAAGCCGCAGCAACGGCGTCCACACTGGCTTCACTTTGTCGCTTGGCTTCTCTCAGATAGGCGAAATATTGACGCTTGATACGCTCATTTTTTGGGTTGTGTTTGGTCATGTTGGATTACTCCTGCTTGAAGTCACTGTTCACGGAGGGTTTAGCCCTATCTACTATGTGTTCCAGTGCCTTCGCCGGCTGAACCTCCAATGTGCCGCGTGCCAAGTCCAATCGTGCATAATTGACGCGTCGATAAATCATCGTGTCGCAGACCGGGCATATCCCGATCAGGTTGCCGGTTGTTGCCGTTAAGGGCTCGTAGTCCGCCATATTTCCGGCCGGCCGCTGGGGTTTTCGGCAACGAACACAGTAGATTTCGCCGGGTTTGCAGGGTCGTTTGTTGTTGGCGCGGCGCTCCTTCAGGTACGCGGCCAAGTGACTTCCAAGAATCAAAAGCGGGCGTCGGTCATCAATCGTGGACAGGCCGTTTTTTAGCCATTGACGCACCGTATTCTTGTGCACATCCAGGGTGCGAGCGGTCTCGTCCACGGTATAGCTGCGATGAATCTTGACCTTCCGGTAGTTCGGAACTCGGCCAGACATTGATACAGCTACCTAATTGGCGGGACTTCGGCTGGCTTCAATTTGACGAAGAAGGTATTCGTCTACTTCATGCTCTATCCAGCCGACAGCGGAGCCATTCCCAAGTCGGATGGGCTTGGGAAAGGTCGCATCGTACCTGGGGGATTTGGGATTAATTTTGTCGTAGATGGTGGTGCGGGACAGCCGCAGGCGCTTTTCAAGGTCACGTCGGCGCAAGATAGTTACTGATTGGTTTGAGTTCATCAGGGTCGGCTCCATTAGGGATCGACCGGTAGCATGGGCTTGCTAGCTAAATTGGGATAGAACCTGTGCTTCGTAACCGTACGGTCTGCGAGCAGACCGCACGGTTAGTGCGGATAATTTTGAAGAAGCTTCACATGTTCGCGAATCCAGTCACGTGCAGTGCGTACTGAGACCGGCACAAGCTTATAAGTGTGGATAACCGCTTCAGCAGCTTTCTCCATGCTTTTGTAATTGTGGAGGTTGTCTTCGCACCAATCCCACACGTCTTCCTTCATCGCATAATGTTCGGCATGACGCTTAATAGCAGCCTTGCTGGCTGTCACAGATATGCGATGCCTGGCGATTTCGGCGGCCTTTTCCTCACCCTGGCGGCCTGATTCTTCAAGTTCGCCGTGAAGTAGCTGGATCTGCTCTTGGAGAGCGGCGGTGTCTTGGAGGTGCTCTGCCCAACAAATGGATTCCAAAGCCTCACATAGGTCAGTTACGGCCTGTTCTTGGGTAGTTAAAAATACTGGCTCAGGGATGAGCTTGTCCAACTCAGATGGAAACTGATCTGCTATTTTGCGAAACCGCCGCATTTTTTCGGGAGGGTCTAAGGATCGTATACAGTCAGCCACTTTCCATAAGGCGAGGACTGCAAAATACTCATGCAATTTTGCGCCGGGAAGCTCGGAGTCATTCCCTATTGCGTAGTTGTCTATACAGGCGACCAAGGCATCGAACTTGGACGTATTATATCGGTTCGGGTATTCGGGCGGTTGTTGATCTTCTTCTGATGACCAGTTGTCCAGTAGATCGCGTAAGCCAGCCTCGGTGCGATACTCGTAATCCAGATACCCCAGCTCCCAACCACCATGCTCCAGAATTCGACGAATGAAGGACGTTTTCTCTGCTTCAAAGTATTCTTCGATAAACCAATCTATGGCTTCGGCTGCTGCTGAAACCTGTTTGGTAGTACGCCCGAGCAAAATTGCCCGAGCACGTTGAACAACCGCGTATAGTTTTGCTGGAGAGCCGCGAGGAAGCTTACCTTCTAAAAGATCGAATTGCTTGAATAGCCCCGAAGCCACTACAAAGGTTTCCGGGTTGTTTAGTTCTGAATTCTGAGGGATGGTAGCGCGGTAACGATTTTCATAGTCTCGAGGCTCACTGTAATCACGCGCATGAAAAGTTCCATTGGGTACTTTGCATTCCCCATTGTTTCGTTGGCCCAGTCATTGGCGTCGTTGACAATTCCACTTTCCTTGTTGACCTTCACACCTTGGCGCTCCATCACCCATTCCAGGGCGGCTTTGCCATTGATGACGTAGTCCCAGGCCGCTTCAGGAATACCTTTCAGGGTGATTTTGGCATTGTAGATGACGGTGGTTCTGTCGCCTTTCTTGGCGAACTTCATTTTCTCTACACGGTAGTCGGCGTCGGCCAGTTTGCCCTTGGCCGCGACGGTCAGTGGGTAGGGGGCAACGGTTTCATAGTACAGGTGCAAATCCGCCAGAGCGCGACCTGCTTTGCTGAAAGCCCAGAAGTCTTTAGCTGTCCTCACGGCTGGGATGCGGGGCAGCTCCTTGCTGAGGTTGTCGGCGTAGCGTTCGCGGTAGTCCGGGGAATGCAAGACACCATAGGTATAGTAGAATAGGTCTTCCTTGCTGATTTTTTCATTGGGATAGGCGTTCTGGAAATGGGCCAGGCCTTCGTCGGTGATGGCGTCGCGGCGCTTGAGCCCGTTTCCATTGTCGACCGCGGCAAAAAAATCATCAGTATCCCCGTTCGCTTGGGCCTGTTCGTCATAGAGGTAGAAGGGGAAGCATTGAGAATCACCATTGCAGTGCAAATCGGGTAAGGCATTTGCGATTAGCACCGGACAACCGTGGCCCTTGTACTTGGCATTGAACTGAATCACCAGGTTCTCTACCCCAGACTCAGGGAAGATTCGTGGCATTTGATAGACCATCTCATTGAAGGTGCGGTTGAAGTACATCCACTGCTTATTAAACGGGCGGTAGAGTGAATGGGTCAGGGATGAGGCTTGGTAGTCAAACGTGCGATTCTTGGCTAATGCTTGCTTGAGAGCGCGTGTCCAACTAATCCGCTTCGGATTCGTGTCGATGAAATCATTGATCGCTACCTCGCGGGCCTTCTTATCCAGGCCCGGATGCGCTTTATTGAAGCGTCCTACTTCGGCATTGTAGAAATCAATCATGCTTTCCATGTTGGCCTGCAACTTGGCCTTGCTGGCGTTATAGGCCCAGGCATCGCGATTAGTCACCACTCCCAATGAGAAGTTGTCAAACAGCTTGGGGGCGTCGCCTTTCTTGTCGCCCAACACAATGTGCTTGCCAAAACTGTTGTCGCGCTGGTTCACCCAATCCCCATGGCTGTCGGGGGCGATGGTCTGCCAGTTGGTGATGCCGGCCACGCTGGAAAAGCTGGCAATTTTTTCCAGCTTTTCTTCGCGGCTGAGGTAATCGCCAATGTCGTGAAACAGGATTCGTCCGTGCTTAATGGCCTCAGGGTTTTTGACCAGCAACGAAATGGCTATGGGGGCACGGCTACCGCCGCCGAAAATTTTGCCACCTTCTTGGCGGGAGCGTTCGCCTGATGTACGTTGATTGCCACGCTGTTGAATGCCGCCCAAAATTGACCCACCTGAGGGGGTAATTTC
>TARA_R110000823_G_scaffold116844_3_pt1 | contig 32490 bp, 17 predicted proteins | sample TARA_R110000823 | Tara Oceans TARA_R110000823 (sample SAMEA4397722) | marine metagenome | biome: Polar Biome; feature: [DCM] deep chlorophyll maximum layer (ENVO:01000326); material: water (ENVO:00002006), including particulate matter (ENVO:01000060) such as... | depth 20 m | reverse complement strand
CTGCTCCAATGTAGGTGCCAACAACGTAGTGCTTACCGTAACCGACACCAACGGCAATACTTCAAGCTGTACGGCCGTGGTTACCGTAGTGGACAATATTGCTCCCCTGGTTGTGTGTCCAGCCGATGTGAACTCTGAAACACGATTGGGCGATTGTTTTGCCCTGGTATATTTCCCACAACCTTATACACAAGACAATTGTGGAATTGATAGTATTGTACAGACGGCGGGATTACCTAGCGGTAGTCAATTCCCAGTGGGCATTAGTACCGTGGAATTTACCGTTACAGATGTTAATGGAAATGTTAGTAGCTGCAGTTTTACGATAACGGTTACTGACAATGAGGCACCTATTGCTGTTTGCCAGGATATAACCATTCAACTTGATTCCAACGGGAACGCAAGTATAGTTGCAGCCGATGTAGATGGGGGTAGCACCGACAATTGTGGAGTGGATACTATCGCAATATCTACGGATACCTTCGACTGTTCAAATGTTGGAGACAATAACGTAACCTTTACCGTTACGGATGTAAACGGTAATACTAGTACGTGTACCGCCATAGTAACGGTGGAAGACATAACTGCCCCCGTGGTAGCCTGTCAGAACATTACCGTAGAATTAGATCCCGTAAGTGGAACGGTGACAATTACCGGCACCGATATCGATAACGGCAGTACCGATGCTTGTGGCATAGCCAGTTATGACCTCGATGTGGATACCTTCGATTGTTCAAACATAGGTGATAACTCTGTAGTACTAACGGTAACAGATATCAATGGAAACAGCCAAACATGTACGGCTATAGTAACCGTTGAAGACAATAGCAGTCCAGTACTGGTATGTCAGGATGTTACTTTATCGTTGGGTGCTGATGGTACGGCAACCCTCTTACCGTCCGATGTAATTGCCTCAAATGACGATGCCTGCGGTATCTTTACTACTGCAGTAGATATAACTGAGTTCACTTGTGCCGATATAGGCACGCCAGTAACCGTTCAGGTATTTAGCCAGGACAATAATGGAAATCTGGCAACCTGTATGGCAGTAGTAACGGTAGTAGATGATATGGCACCGGTAATTAGTTGCCCAATGGACCAGACAGTAGATCCGGGACCAAACAATATTTTCTATATTCTACCTGATTATTTTGCTACTGGAGAGGCAACGGCAGTAGATAATTGTACAGATCCGGTGGTGCTGACAAGCCAGGACCCGATAGCGGGAACCCCGCTTCCTGACGGAGTACACACCATTACACTTACGGCTACTGATGCGTACGGTAACTCGAGCACATGTACCTTTGAACTGACTGTGGAAAGCGTATTGGGAACTGGCGATAACACTCAAGAGTTAGGAACTATATCGTTGTATCCAATACCTGCCAAGAATGTACTCAACATCAGTAATCCGAAGAGTATGGAACTGGAACGCCTGGAAATTTATGACTTAAGAGGTAGATTGGTACAATATGAAGATCTGCGTAGTATGGGCTCGCTGAGGACCATAGATGTACATCAACTTGCTGCTGCTACTTATTATGTTAAAATAAAAGCTAAGTACGGGGAGATAACAAAACGACTGTTGAAGGAATAGTTTTTTATATGTGTTAGTTTGATTTATAGAAGTCGCCCGGGGTTTATCCTCGGGCGATTTTATTTATTGCTTCCCATATAAAATCGTTTCTTGGGCCCCAATCAATACGTCGTCTACTACGGTAGTGTAGTAAACCGATGTGTTTAGAATACAATAATGCTTTTAAAACCGATTATTAGTAGCTTATAAAAAATTCAAGCTTTCGGAAAAGGCTTGGTTCCCATTCGTTGAAATAATGAAAGTTCAGTTGTCCAGAAGAACCATCTGCTTTTCACAAAACAAAAACTAGCTTGAAGCATAACTGAGGATTTATTTCTGGGGATAATAATTCGAAATTGAAAATTCTAATAATTAGAGATAGCAATGGAGGTAGTTTTAAGCCTATACGGTATAAGGTACATTACAAGGGGGATTTGAAGGATAAGGCCTGAAGCGATTATGCGCTATAGGTGATGTGCAAATTTTGAAGAGTTGAAAATTAAAATGAAATATTAGTCACTTTATACTAAAAAGTCACCTTCCCTTATAAGAGGTTTTAGGGTTCTGTTCTCGTTCTCGGTTGACTGTTTTCGGTTATCTGTTATCGGTAGTCGGTTTGTCGTGTGATGGGTGAGGGGGGGCACTTTATTTTAGGTGGGTTAGGATTATTTCAGGATTTACACCTGTGTATTGGGCGAATTCGTAGACTGTTAGGAGGTGGTGTTTTTGTTTTTTGAAGTAGGTACGTACTTCCTTATTCAGGTCTAGTGCATGACGGTAGGATTTGCCCGTGAGGAGTTGGATATCCTTGGGGTATATTACAATGCGGGTGGGGCGTGGCCTTTTCCCTTGGAAATTATCTTTATTTTCATCTGTAGGTTCCATGTCTTGGGATGAAATGGGTGGGGAGGGGTTTGATTTGAGTGCATAGATTTTGTGGGTTGTCGGTTGTGGGTTATTGTGTTGAGTTTTGTTGGTTGTCGGTTATGGGTATATACTTATTAGATTGTGGTATCAGCCCTTCCGACACCCGACGGGAGGGGCGGGAGCCACCTTTTTCTGTATGATGTTTTTTCTTTTGATTTGTTATTATTGCTTATGGGAAGGATTTTTGTGATTTGGGCAATTATAGTGAAAGTAGCCTTAACCTAGGCTTTGGGTAGCTTAAACGTAGCTTAAACCATACACTCGTCATACTTTAGACCCCCTTGAACTACCCATTAGCTCACCTTGACATATACAGTAGCTCACCTCGACATATGCATTAACTCACCTTGACATATACCCTATCTCCCCCTAAGGTATATTACCTTATCGTATTATGGTATGAAAAATTTTGTAATTTTTTGGAACTTTTAGTCCCTTAAGGGGGATGTGCGACCTATTGTTTTTTTATACTATTTATGTAACCCATGAGAACTCCAACAGGGTTTTTAGTTCGGAAATGTGAACAAAGTTTATATGTCGGGGTTTCCTTTGTACAATCTTTAGATAGAGGATTTTTTTAAAGAACAGTTGGTCTCCCAAATAATAGAGCAAAAAGACCCGCATACTATCGTTTATAAAATATTTTGGGAGGGGTTTGTTTTTTTCCACATGAATATGAAGGTTGCTCTTGCCTGTGGAGGGATAGGTTTTATAGATATCAAAGTAGATATCATATACGTGAATATCGGGACCAAAAAACTTATAGTGTTTGTTGAAGTCATGGAATTCGCCGCTCCAAGGAGAGAGGCCCATTTTAAAGAGCCAATATTCATTTTCGGGAGCTCTTTCCAGTAGTTCTGTTATTATTCGTTTTAAGCCTAAGCGGCCTTTGGTCAAGAAGACAAAATGTGCTTCCCCATTCGGGGGTCGGTTAACGAGGGCCTGTAATTTAGGGTGTATGTTTTGAAGGAGGTAATCGAGCAGTTCGAACTTGCTTTTAGGAACGATTCCATACTTTAGATTTTCCAAGATAAAGAAGCTCTCTTTTTCAAAGAACTCCCAGAATTGTTTGATTTTTGATTCCATGGTTTTAAGATTTGGTTGTGGGTTGTCTGTTTTCGGTTTTCTGTTTTCGGTTGCCTCCAGCTTCGCTGAAGCTACGGAATACTTGATAGGTGGATGAGAGTTTTTTGTTGTTGGTTGTTTTTTTGTTATCCTTGTTCGACTTCCAGGCGTTCGAGGGTGAAATTATCGGGTGTTTGGAGGTAGGCGTAGGTTGGGGTTACGGTCGCTCCTAGTTTTCTTTTTTCAAAAGCTGCCGTTAGTCCTAGGGCTATTGTTTTCGCCCTTATTTCGATTGCTCTTTTTATTGTTTGGTATAGGAGTTGGCGATAGATCTGATATTGTTCAAGGTATAAATAATCCATTCCAATAAAGGCAGGTACATAGGTGTTGTGCGCGTTTTTGTAACATAGCATTACACCCATCATTTTGTCTGGATCCGTCTTGGGGCTAAGTGTAATAAATTCCCAATTGGGATGTGCGGCCATATTTGCAAACAGTTTTGAGGGAAAGGAAAATGTGTTCAATCCCAAATTATTTTGATGGACATTCGAATAGAGTACCTCAATTCGCTTCAGTTGAATGGGGGAAGGCGTTCGTAATACTTTTATATGCAGTAGCTCTTCAGGTTTTAAAATCTCTTTTCTAAGGTGCTTTCTGTTTCTGGAAGAGAGTTTTGCGATATAGCTTTCCACAGTTTCATTTTCATCAAGTTGAAGGCTGCACGAATCTGGCATTTGGATTCGCACAAAGCCTTGGCCCTGAAAATAGTTATGAAATATTTCATTTTCCCTGAAATCGCGCAGGACGATCATTTTTGCTTCCAATGGCTGTTCCAATTCCTCCAAACTTCGTATTAAAAGATTCAGGGCCTCCTGTTTTTGGGGATGTTCATTATATAAATAGAGATGTTCGCCTTCCGTAAAGAGGGAACCCAGGCTAATTACATTGGAGGTTAAATAGTAGGGACGGAATTTGCGTTCTTCCTCAATTTTTCGGGAAGTTGCTACAGGCGCGAGCATATCGTCCTTCCATATACTTAGGGTGATATAGGTTGCTAAAATAGGCTGTTGCACTTGGTCAAATATTATTAGATATCTGAACGTCCAGTTGTGTTCCATTTGGGCATTGTTACTAAAAGATTCCTCCAAAAATTTTAGACCATCCCAATCGAATACGCCTTTGTTACCAAGTAGGGAGTTCCAAAGTTGCTTGTCAATTTTTAAAATGGAGTCTTCCATCTGTAATTTTAAATTGCTGTTAGTTTTAGTATTAATTGTTGTTTCCTTTTGTTTTTGTTTCAACTTGAATGCATGAAAGACTCTTTCGGTATTGGTGTGGGTGTCTTCGAGCGCCTTTGGGAAATGATATTGCATTGCCTCTACAAGACCCTTGATTTCGTCGTTTTGGTTGTGTCTTGAAATGGTTATGCGGACGCCCGTATTCTTGACGGGGACCGCGGGAAAGATTCCAAGGTTTACATAAAATCCTTCTTTCATTAGACGATTCACAAAGTTGTAGCCTGTTTTAGGCATTCCGGTGCCTATATAAAAGACCGGAGATATATTTTCATCAATTAACGGAAGGTCGGTTTGCTGTAATAACTTATTAAAATAGGTAACCCTATCCCTTAATTCAGCTTGAAGAGAATATATTTCTGGAGATAGGTGTATTTCCGCAGAAGCGATAGCGGCGCCGATGGAAGCTGGTTCCAGTTGGGCCGAGAACGTTAGTGGACCGCCAAAAGTTTTTATGCGGTTGTACATTTTTTTGTTGGCGCATACCAATACGGCGCCACTAGCCCCAAAGGTTTTGCTGAGGGTACCGAAGAGCAGCACATTTTCAGATAGTTCCTTAAGTTCGCTCAAGACATAGCCTGTGCCGTTTTTACCTATCCAGCTCATGCCGTGCACATCATCAAAATAGAAGTTGAGTTGGGGGTATTTTTGGCTGAGTGCCATGAGGTTGGTTATAAGGGCGAAGTCGCCGTACATGGAATATATGCCATCTGCCATATACCAGATTTTCTTTCGCTTGTTTGTATATTGCTTGATTTTATCCTCGAGCATATTCAAATCATTATGGCGTACCATATCAATTGGGACGTTGCGGTTCTTTAAAATTTTAGCCGCACTCTGGACGCTCCAATGTACCTGATGGTCGAGGATGATGGCATCCTGATCCTGCACTGCACTGGGGATTACACCTATATGACCCAGTGTGCTGTTTTTGGTGATGATAATGGGATGGCCGTACATTTCGCCAATCTTTTGTTCCAGGCTTGCATATAGTGGATTGGAGATGTAGGATTTGGACAGAGGAAATTGTGTACCATACTTATTAATGGCATCTATGGCAGCGGTTTTTAAGCGTGAATCCTGTTCCAAGCCCAAATAGCCAGTTGTACCAAAGTGATAGAGGCTTCGGTCTTTTACCTCTATGGTTCGTCCGTTGAATTTTTCGCCCTGGGCATAGAGGTGAAGCACCCCTTGTTGTTTGGCGGCTGTAAACACTTCATTTACAGTGTCTAAAAAATTGTTGTGTTTAATTTTTGCCATGATTTTATCCTTTTGTAAAAAAAGGTACAGGCATTTTCTTGAAATAAAAAGTGGCATGATGATATAATACCTTATGGTTAAGCATATTTTCATTTTAGGCAAGAAAAAGAGATTTTCAAGGGTGTCATACATCGATAATAGTTACCAATCCAGACATATTTTTGTAGCTTTATATTGATTTACCAGTTTTCATTCATGTTAGGTTCCATTGAAAATAATTATGCAACGTACAAAATTGCAGCAGGTGTACTATACATACGTTACCATATTGGGGTATCGATTGACTTACCAGCTGCCATACAGATTGTTGCGGATCGATTACATCTACAAAAGGGTCAGGCTTATCCTGCCCTTTGTGATATGCGTGGTGTACGGGAGGTAAAAAAAGCCGCACGGGATTATTTGGCTTTGGAAGGTTCTGTACTTTTAAAGGCAGTGGCATTTTTAGTGGAACCCTCTGTATCTGAAGTGATCTCAAAATTTTATCTCTTAGCCAGTAAGCCACCCATACCCGCGCAGGCCTTTCAGACTTCAGAGGAAGCTGAAAAATACTTGGTGAATTATTTATGATCTTGTTTTTAACCTATTACATAACTCCCCTTTAGTAGATTGAATTGTAATCAAAAAACTATACTGTTATGTCTAAAAAGAAGCGTCTTAAAAAGTTAAGAAATTTACTTTTGGAAATGGGAACGGGAAAGTTTTTCTACCGTTTGGAAAGGTCTGGGAAAAACGATAACGTGGAGGCTCTTGTATCAGTAATCAACATGATGGCTGAGGAAATTGAGGAAGCCTTGTTGCACCAAGGGTATGCCAATGCGAATAAAACCATCAAGCATATTGTAGTTATGCACTTTATATTTGATGGAAATGGAAAAATAGTGGCAGTGAATCCGGAGGGCTGTTCCATTTTAGATTATCAATGTGAAGACATCATAGGCCAACCCTTAACCCAATTTCTGGATGAAAACACCTCTACAACGTGGGAAGCTTATATTAAGAAACACCGAGAAAATAAGAGTGGGGAACATGCCGTTGAACTTGCCTTTAGAACCAAGGAAGGACTCCTAATTCCCAGCGCCTGCTATGTGTATTTGATTAAAGATGCGCAGGGGAAAAGAGAAGAAACTTTGCTTACGGTTGTAAAGCATTCAAAAAAACAAGTATCCCTTGAAAATGAGCTACGGGAACCAATACTGAAAATTCCCAAAAGCAAAGGATTGGCAGGAGAATTGGAGGTTGCGGAACCCCTACGGAAAAAGGTACGATTGACACAGGAAGATATACGGATGATAGAAGATGCGCATAGTTTGATGCTCAATGATCTTTCGCGGGATTTCCGCCCCTTGAAGGAATTTGCACTCCAATTAGGAACGAACACATTTAAATTAAAGTACGGGTTTAAGGAACTTTACGGGATAAGCGTTTATCGTTTTTTAAGAAAGGAAAGGCTACGGAAAGCTAAGGTGTTAGTGCAATACGGAGACAAGCCGTTTAAAATTATTGCCCAATTGTGTGGGTTTAAAAGTGTGCCCCATTTTTCGCGAATTTTTAAGAAGGAGTTTGGACTTACACCAACCGAATTACGACAGAAAACATTTTTAGGGGATACATAATTATTGAATTTTCTACCATTTTTGAATTAATACCTTATAGGCAAGGAAAACTCCCAAATGCACAAATTTTAATGCGGAATTTTACCATATCAATTTAAACGATATGATGTTAAGATTAAAAAATAGAACGACTGTTGAAGCTATAAGTGTTCTCTATGCTATTCTATTCATTTATGCCGCGGTAAGTAAACTATTGGATTTTGATGTCTTTGTAGGACAACTAGCCCAGTCGCCATTATTGAGTGCATTTGCATACCCCATAGCCCTTTTGGTTCCCACCGTGGAAATTTTGATCGCCGTACTGCTAATGATTTTCAGGTTTAGGTATTTTGCCTTATTTGCTTCTTACCTGCTAATGGTGATGTTCACTACCTATATATTGATTATCCTTAATTTTTCAGATTTTATTCCCTGTTCCTGTGGCGGAGTGCTTGAGAAATTAAGTTGGACTCAGCATTTACTATTTAACATAGGCTTTATTATTCTTTCCGGTACCGCAATATTCTGTCTTCCCTCTGATTCAAGAAATAATAAAATTACCATATTGGCAATACTTATGGTAATTGGGGTTGGAATAGTGAGTTTACTGTTTGTTTTATCGGAAGAACAAACACACCGAAATAACGCCTTTATACGTCGCTATCCGCATCATCCCATCAAAACTTTGGATACGCTGGATCTAACCTATAATTCCTATTATTTTGCAGGTATTGATTCCAGTTCTGTTTATTTAGGAAATTATACCGCCCCTTTAAAGATACTAAAGGTCTCCCGTGATTTGCGGGATACCGTTCATTATCAAATAGAGGTGCCGCGATTAAAAATGCCCTATCGGTCAACTCATATCAATATTATTGGAAATGCCTTTTTTCTTTCGGATGGAACAGTACCTATTATACATAGGGGCAATACAAAAGATTGGCGAATCGACACTAGCTATCATAAGGTGCCTTATTTTTCAAAATTAATGCCCATTAACCCAGAGAAACTAGGAATACGCACCTTAAAAAGTGAAACACAACAAACTATACTTGGAACTATTTCTTTAAAAGACAGTATTGAAATCAGCCTTAAGCAGGATGTGTTAACAGGCACTATTGATGGGTATTTTGATCGTGACGGAATCCTTTTGTTTAACAAGCAGCTAGACAAGCTTCTCTATGTGTACTATTATAAAAATGAGTACGAGAACATTAATCCCTTTACTTGGAACAAAAGCACCCATAAAACCATTGACACCATTTCGCAACCTATTTTGGACATAAGTACAAACCAAACTACAGGGCGGAAAAGCTTGGGAGGGAAATCGGTTATTGTGAATAGATTGGCGGCTACTTATGGAAATCTGTTATTTATCAATTCCAACCGATTGGGCCGTTATGAGCCCGATGAATCCTCAGAACTGAAATCAATTATTGATGTGTACGATATTGTTGAGGGAATCTATTTGTTAAGCTTTACCATAGATCGATATAATAAAGAACAATTTTTGGATTTTCAGGTTTACGGCGAAGACATCTATGTTTTGATGAACCAAGACTTACGGCACTTTAGGATAAAAAACAAGTCGAAATGGAAATAACAATATAAAAGAAACACGGCGCTGTGTAAGGGATGAGGCCGAAAACCTTTAGAAAAGAGTAGGCTCTATATTAATTTAAAATTTTTTATTATGAAGTCAATTAGAAAAAAATGGATACTGCCGATAGTGGCATTTTCCATTGCTATTGCCGGCGCTTTTGCCAGCAATATTGAGACAAAGAGTGCGGCTCCGGTATTGGGATACCTTGACCACCCCCAACCCTGCAAAATCTCTGTACAATGCGATGATTCGGGTGTTATTGCATGTACCAGTGGAGGACAGGTTGCCAAAAGGAAGAATGCATTAGGCACTTCCTGTAACCTACCGGCATTTAAATTTATGCCTGGGCAGTAAAAATGGAAAAGGCTGGTTTTTACCAGCCTTTTTTATTAATTGAACGCTTCCATCCACTGGGGGCGTTTTTCATTTTTTAAATAATAGCCAAACCATTCACTATACTTTTGGGTGGCATCAAGTTGGGCTTCCTGACTGAAGAGGTCATGGCCCTCGTCGGGATAGATCAACATTATATGCTCCTTATTTAAAATTCGCAGGGCGTTGTACATTTCAATGGATTGTTCCCAATTGATATTGGAATCTTGATCGCCTGTCATAGTTAGGAATGGGACATTTATAGATTCTGCAAAAGTTAAAGGCGAATTTTCCTCATATTTTTGGGGAATCTCGAAATATGGCGCATTAAATCGGAACTGGTCATTAAAAAATCGTCCCATTTGGGGGCGTGACCATAACCAAGCATTTGATAAATGAAAACTTCGTAGGTTGTGAACTCCCGCAGCGGAGACCACAGTTGCGAAAAGGTTGGAGCGACCTGCAATGTAACTCGCCTCAAATCCACCAAACGAATGGCCGAATAGTCCAATCCTATTTTGATCAATAAATGGCTTTTTGGAGACCTCGATTACAGCAGCCGTTACACACTTAAGCGCTGATACCATGGGTTCATTGACCTTATATTCAATATCAGGAAAAAACACAAAATAACCTTCAGTAGTATAATTGCTGCTATTTATTACTGCCCCATTGTAAAGGGAAGGGTTTTGATAGCGATGGAATTTTGGGGACATATTTTCATAGATATAAGTAATCATTGGATATTTTTTGGAAGGGTCGAAATTTGAAGGATAAAACAAGGCCCCTTTTAGGGAGTTGCCATCCTCGGTTTCAAATTTTACCATCTCTTTTTTTCCCCAATTAAATCCAAAATGTTGGGAGTTGCTTTGAAAAACTTTTATACTATTGTAGTTATAAGAGTTATAATAATATAAGGCGGGGGGTTGATCAAAGCTTTCCAAGCAATATAAAAAGGTATCGTTAGTTGATTTGGAAATAATGGAAATCTTGAAATCCCCCAAGACGAGCCTTTTAAGGGTGCCGTTAGTCAATAACTGATACAAACCATTTCGGGCAGTATTTTTGTCCGATGTTCTCAAAAGAAGGCTTTTCTTTAAATCAATATTATGGGCAGTAAAACCAAAAAGGTTATTTTGTCCAGCCTCCGTTTGAGAAAGCCTAAAAACGAGCTGTTCCTTTTTTCCATTCGTTAGTTTTTTTACGCTCTTACCTTCCAAGGAGATTGCCCAGATGTCATGCTCATCATAAAGTAAAACCTCCTTCTCATTTTCTGTCCATCCCGCCAAGCCGTAGGGATTAATTTTGCCCGCTTTTAAGTCACTTTTATTTAAAAAACTCTCAGGAATACCTTTTGTGAGATTAAAATGGATATTAGTTGCCGCTCTATAAATCCACCAATTGTCATCCTTAAAATAACAGAGATAATTTCCCGTAGGGGAAACATGCCAAGGAATTTTGAAGGGTAGAGCCATTACAAATCTTTCTTCACCTGTAGCTGTATTGAATATCTTAATGGGTGTTTTATTTCTGTCCATGGATTGGTCCTCAAAGAAGCTATAGGAATATACAAATTTAGCCTCATTGCCCCACATGCTTTTAGCGCAATGCCTGTCGCCCATAAAATGGATTTTGTTATTGCCAAGATTCAAAGAGATCATAATGGGAGGATCACTGGCAAAGGATTTATTTTCTCCATACGTAGGATAGATTACTAAATCCTTGGTATTCCATACCTGGACATTTGAGCCATGGTCTTCTTCAGGGATATCGTTTGGAATTTTTTGAATATGAAAAAAAAGAAGATTGTTATCTGGGGAAAAGTGAAGGGTGGTGGAAATGTTATTAACCACTTTAGTGGGATCGGTCAGTTGTCTGTTCTCCACTGGATTGAAGGAGCCATGTCCGTTTTTCTTGCTTTTTACATCAAACCAATAGACAATGTTATTCGTTCCTTGGCTCAATTCCTCAAAACATGCCAAATGGCCATCGGTGCCCCATACTATTTTTGTAAAGGGATTAAGACTGCTTTTTAGAATTGTTTGTGGAGCGCCCTTTTTTTCCAAATTGAGATAGCCCAATTGATATCCGTTGTCCGTTTTTTGCGAGAAGGCCATAAACTTGCCGGCATCATCGAAATGATACTCCATTATATTGGGGATGTAAGCAAGAGCGGAGTTTCGAAAAGCTGTAAGTGTTAGGTTTTTTATTTTCGAGTTTCCTTCTCCCTTAGCTTCGCTTAGAACTGCAAGGTATTTTTCCTGTGGGGAAACTCTATAGTCGACCACATTTTTATATGTGGAATCAACCCCTGTTTTTAAATTTTTGAGGATAAGGTTATTATTGGCTAGGTACAGAAGGCGGTTGGAATTTTCAAGAAATTGTTCCTGTTTGCCACTACCAACGACCGTTTGTGTATTGTTCCGGATGCTTTGGATGACGAGGGTATCTTCCCCGCTTTTGTAATACTTATGGAAGGAAAACCACGAGCCGTCATTATTTAATTTTGGCGGGGTAATATGGTACCACAGTTTATAGTCTTCAGGAGTAAGGTCTTTTTTTTTGACAGTCTGGCCCCAAATGGGGCAGACCATCAAAACCAGCAGGGAAAAAATTACTTGGGTAGTGCTAATCCAAAATAATTTTAGCGGATTACTATTATTATTTTCCATTTTAGTAGCCGGGATTTTGCGGTTGCAGGTTTGGATTTAGGAGTAGGTCCTTTTGGGGAATGGGAAATAGTATATCATCCCCGTTCCATCCCGGTTTTGTGTTGCCAAGCACATTATCTATACTGCCCGTTCTTTTAAGATCGAAGAAGCGGTGGCCGTGTTCCGTAAACAATTCCACCCGTCTTTCCCGCATTATTGCATTTTGTAATTCCTCGTTCCCATTTGCATTGGTAGGTGCCAACCCTGCCCTTGTTCGGATTAGGTTGATATCGGATTGGGCAGCTGATAAATCGCCCATATGCACCCTGGCCTCGGCGCGGATTAGATATTGTTCTGCCAATCTTAAAATAATGGAATACTCTACATTGGTAGGTTCTCCAGCCTGATGTTTATATTTGAAGGGATAGTACCAGTTCTGGGTACCATCGGTGACCGTGCCAATCCATTGTTCCTTTCGCAGATCGCCCGTTTCAAAGGCATTTATAAGGGAAGGGGTAAGTGCCCTTGTGGGGGGAGGGGCAGTCTCAAAAATAAAATTCCCCGCCTCTAAGGTGTTTCGGCCGTCAAACTCCGGTTGAAGTTGCCAAATTATGGAAGGGCTTTCCTTTAGGAAAACGTTTTCGGGATTGGTTTCCCATGAAGTGTTTTCAATTACAAGAGAAGCCATTGCCGCGGCCTTTTCCCAATTTTGGGAATAGAGGTAGACTCTTGCGAGAAGTGCGGCTGCCGTTTTTTGGTCTGGTCTTACTCTTTCACCGCTGGATTCATTAGGGGGTAAGAGGGTGCGTGCGGTTTCCAGATCCTCAATAATGTATTGATATACATCCACTACCTTATCGCGATGGGCTTTCTGGTTGAGGAGGTAGTTGGTGGTCTTAATATATGGAATATCACCGTAGAGGGTAACGAGATAAAAATGGACTAGGCCCCTAATAAACAAGGACTCACCGCTAAATTGGGCAATTTCCTCTTGAGAAAAATAGGGCTCCTTTACACCTTCCAATATGGCATTGGCAGCATAGATTTGGTTGTAAGATCCATCCCAAATTTGTGCTACCGAGGTATTGGTAGCAAGAAGGGCATTTTTATTGAACTGTTCTTCCGGAAGACCATAGGGGCTGTAGTAGTCGAACTCATCGGTATATTGCCCCAACAGTGTACTGAGGCCTTGGGCTTCTCCCGTTAACAGGATTTCGTCGCGCAGTTTTGCATAGATACTCAACATAGCTGCTTCTACCGTTTTAGCGTCCGTATAGAGAACGTCGTTGCCTATTAGGTAATTTGGCGTGTCTACTTCAATGAAATCCTCACAGGACCAAAGACATAGTGCCAAGGTAAAAATAATAATCGAGACGCTCTTGGTCTTATATTTTTTTAATAATTTTTTCATTTCTTCAGGTTTTTGGTTAAATACTTAATTCCACTCCAAGGCTCATCACCCGTAATGGGGGAAGTTGCCCGAGGGATTGTGTTTCTGGATCCATTCCGATAAAGTCCGTGATGGTAAAGAGGTTTTGGGCAAGGCCATAGATACGGCAGCCGACCCCTAATGCCGTTTTTGGAATTGAATAGGAGAGGGAAACATTTTTTAGGCGGAGAAAGGAGGCATCGCTTACTACGGCACTGCTATAGGAATGGTAGCTATAGGCTACATAGGCGTCTTCATTAAAGCCCGCTGTAAACTGTTGGTTGAAACCCTGATCTCCGGGCTGTTGCCAATGGTCAAGCACCTCAGTTGGCTGGTTCGCCATGAAACCTGCGGGGGCAGAGGTGTATTGGAAATTGTAGCCTGTCTGTTTTACGAACTGCAATAAAAAATCAAAGCTGAGATTTTTATAGGTTATCGTATTGCCAAGACTGCCATAATAATCTACCCCCACACGCACGGGTTTTTTTAGGTCGTTCGGGAAGGATATATTTCCGTCACCATCATAGTCCTCAAAGGTGTAAAGACCGGTTTGGGGGTCAACACCTGTATAGTTTAGTAACAGCGCTATGTCCAATGGTTCGCCCACTACAAATTGGTTGGCATAGGTAGAGCCTTCCAGATTTGGGAAGGAGATCAATTTGTTGCGGGGCACGGTCAATTGGGCTGTGGTGGTCCAGGTGAGGTTATCGTTTTTGAGGTTAACGGTATTTAGCTCTATTTCCAAGCCGCGGTTTTCCACCGTAGCATCCAAGTTTGCCTGAATGGAGGGGAAGCCTGTTGTGCCCGGGAGCGGAATGCCCACCAATTGACTGGAAGAGCGATTTCGGTAAAAGGCTGCAGTAAGATTGATACGATCCTTTAGAAAGCCCAATTCCAACGCAATTTCCATTTTTCTATTGGTTTCCCATCCGTAATCAGGGTTGTAGAGATTGGCTGGTTGTAGGGTAGGGATGCCTTGATAGGAAGTGCCTGTACCTATATAGGAATTTAGGTAGCCATAATTCCCAATCTGGTCGTTCCCGCTACTGCCATAACTGCCCCTAATTTTTCCAAAGCTCAAAAACGGCAGCCCTTCCTTAATTAAATCTTCATCTCCAAAAAGCCAAGCCGCCCCCACAGCCCCGAAATTGGCAAAACGCTTGCCCGGACCAAATCTGCTGGAACCATCGCGACGGCCGGTTAGGTTAAGGATGTACTTTGACTGCCAGTTCAGGTTAATCCTTCCATATACCGCGTTGTATCTGTACTCATCTTCCTTATTGGAAAGGATAATATGATCGGTAGCCGAGGAGAGATCGTAGATAAGGTTGTTACTCGTAAAACCCATGGCATACTGGGTGCGTCCGAAACGGGTTTCACTTTGGAAGGTAGTTCCCGCCAAAATGGAGAATCCCATTTTACCCAATTGATGTTCATATTCCAACTGCGGTTCCACAATCCATGAACTGCGCTTGGCCGTATTGACTGTTATGGAAGAATATTCGGAACCCAAGCCAAAGGCGGGGTCGTATATTGTGTTAGGGTTTGTATTGGTCTCTTCCAGATGGATTTCGTTATACCCAAGATTGGCTGACACGGAAAAGCCTTTAAATAGGGTATAGGCTATATTCCCATTTCCCAAAAGGGTACTGGATTGGGAGCGATAGCTAGCTGCCAATTGTGCGAGGGGATTGGAAAAGGTACTGTTTTCCCAATTAAGCTCCCCGTTTTCATCATAGAGGGCAGGGGCATTGGGGGGAAGGTTTAAGGCGGGATGAACGAAGGCCGTTGTAGGGAGTCGGTTATTGTCACTAACATAATTTCCGGTAACACGGAGACGTAATTTTTGGTCTTCAGATGTGTGGGAATAGGAGGAAAGGAGGGAATTTTTTTTATAATCAAAATTTCCTGGGAATACAGTGGTTTCCTTACGATGGCTTCCTTTTACTAGAAATTGGTTATTGATACTTCCACCCGTAATGGATGCCTCTAATGTATTGTAGTAAGCAGTATTGCCCAGAAGCACTTCCTGCCAGTCGGTATAGCGGGTCTGGTTCCATGTGCCATTGATATCATAGGCATTGGCAGGATATTCCGTAATGCCATCATTGGCAAACCCCTCGTGGCGCATTGCCAGATATTGCTCTGTATTGAGCAAATCCATTCGACGCGTGAGACTTCCCACGCCCGTAGAAGTACCCAATGTTAGCGTAGTTTTACCAACCTTTCCTTTTTTGGTAGTGATAAGCACCACCCCATTGGCGCCGCGGGAACCATAGATGGCGGTGGCATCGGCATCCTTAAGAACCTCAATGCTTTCTATATCGGTTGGGCTTATGCCATTTAAGGGACTTTGTGCCTGACCCATTACGTTGGAAACTTCAGTATTACCGAGGGATTGGGAGGGATATGGTATTCCATCCACAATATAAAGAGGTTCGCTACCATCGGCACGGATGCTGTTGCGGCCACGGATGCGGACGGAAAACCCACCACCCGGTACGCCAGTGTTTTGCACAATATTCACCCCAGCCATCCTGCCCTGCATAGCGGCAAGGGGATTGGAGACGGGTTGGTTCTCAATTTCGGCAGCGGTAATGCGAGTGATACTCCCAGTCTTTTCCCTATCGGAAACTTTGTAGTAGCCGGCATTAATAACCACAGCATCCAAAGCCTGCGCATCCACCTCCATAACAACATTAAAAACAATGTCCCCATCACTACCACTGCGACTGCGACTGCCACTGAGACTGCCACTGAGACTGCCAACTGAAACCTCCTGCGTTTTATAGCCCACATAGGTAAACACCAGCGTATCATTTGCGGCCGCACTAACGGAATACCGCCCCTCCAGATCGCTAATGCTCCCCCGGGCGCTGTTCTTTACCAAGACGTTCACGCCACTAAGCGGGTCTGCGCCATCGGTAATAATGCCACTAATTGTTTTTTGTGGCTGGTTCTGAGAAAAAGTAGGGGAGTTGTAGGTTAGGAAAAGGGCAAAAGATAGTGCATAGGCATAGCTTCGCCTGTACTTATTTTTCATAATTTTGCATCAGTTAAGTGTTATACATTAATTTAACTACTGGCCTGCTCCAACGGTCGTCGAAAACTGGGAGTGGGTCATTTTTTTTGGTCCCCCCGGCCCCCGAAGGGGGTGAGGAGCCTTTTTTTTGTAGTCCCCCCGGCCCCCGAAGGGGGTGAGGATTACTTACTACTCTGTTGATTAAGGAATTAGCGAAGAGCGAAAAGCGAATAGACGCTACTCAATACTAACTACTCACTACCATAGTCGCGAAAAATCATAAACAAAACTGAAACAATTGCTTTAAAAGAAAGTTGAGGTTAGCAATAACGACCAAGCCCCATACAAAAGGGCGCAGGACTCAACTTACCACGTTAGAGGTACTGGTATACCGTGCAATGATAAGAGAGGCTGCGCCCGGGACGCAAGCCAATCTGCTTATCATCTCGTTGCAAAAATTACCAGTTTCCTAACGCGAGATTCAAAGCGAGGGCTTCAATATTTTGATTTGAAGAATCGCAAATATATGTTACTAAAACAAATATATAAAAAATAATTTAAACATCCACATGTGGATGTGATATAAATTTTTTAAAAGCCTTAATTACGTCTTTTTATATAGATGAAAGAAGAGATAATTGAAATAGTAATTTCCGAACTTGATTTTTATTTAATCCAAAAGGTTAAAGAATTAAGGTCATCACCTATTTATATATCTCAAATGAAATTATCCCAACTTCTAGATCAGTCTGAAGGTTATGTGGGTAAAGTGGAAAATCTCAAAGAGCGTTCTAAATATAATATCCGTATATTAAATAAATTAGCTCAAATCTTTAATTTGCAATCTTATTCTGAATTGCTCCCCGAAAAGATTTTAAAGGGAGATATATTACGGATAAGATTAAAAATTTTTCCTGATCCAAATGATTCAAGAAAGAATCTTTTCAAAGTAATTTCCAAAAGAAATCTTACGGAAGCAGAAATGATATTATTTAAAGCAAATGAATTGGAATATTGTAAGATTATAAAAAAATAGTCTCCTTATTTTTTTAATGAAACTAGTGTATGCCCTGTTAAATATTTATTTCAAAGGTAATATAGCCAAATTGTAAGTAAGCCAAAACAAAACCGGAACTATGAAAAAGGAAAAATTTTTAGAAGATTATTATTGTAAACTTAGCATAACTAACAGCCACACTGACTTGAGAATAGTTACAGAAGTTATTAGGAGAAATAACGGCGCAGTCGTTGATGGTGTTGAAACTAAAATAAATATCAGAGAAACAAATAATTGGATTAACGACAGTCAAACCTTGGTATCACTAAATGAATGGGATTGGGGAAAAATTGTAGAGGAAGCGAAACGCGCACAACTTGATTATTTCTCACAAAGAATACCAATTGAAGATTATTTTCCTTTGGACAGAGCTTCAAACGCAAGCATTGATGATATTTATAAGTAGGTTTCTGTTGGACAGCTTGATAGGGCCTTGCAGTCTTTTTTATAATGATACCTTTTACTTTGAGGTCCTTTGCAGATATAAACATCTGAAACATTGTAAGAAAATGAGGTAAGAAATAGAAATACCAATCCCCCTAAAAATAAATTTTTACTTTTTTTCATTGTTTTAATTTTAAAAACTGGGGAGAATACCAAATATAATGAATTGTTTATTAGCAGACTAAAAAAATTGTAGATGAATGGATTATTTAAAAAAGATGTATATTTGGTATTCTCCCTGATTAAAATGCATGCTGTTACGGTTTTCCGTAATAGGAGTGTTTTACCTTTACCTATATTTGGAAAATGATCTTGAACAAATTATAGGATAACACTAACAAAACCCTGGCAAATCCTGATCTATTTACGAGATATTAGTGATAAATGTAATTATATAACCAGTTGGCGGTAATTTTGAAAAAAAACTTAAGAATTGAAAAAAATAGATTTACATATTCATACTATTCAATCTATTAGTGATAGACACTTTGATTTTGATATTGCTTCCTTAAAACAATATGTTGATTTATTAGAAATTGATTGTATTGCAATTACTAACCATAATTTGTTCGATAAAACTCAATTTGAACAAATTTGCCAAGAGCTGAATATAAAAGTTTTCCCAGGAATAGAAATTGATTTAGAAAGCGGTCATTTACTTCTGATTTCAGAAAATGAACAACTTGATGACTTTAATTTAAAATGCCAAAAAGTAAAAGACTTAATTCCCACGAAAGATGACTCAATCAGTTATGAGCAACTAATTGAAATTTTCCCAAACCTAAACAATTATCTTTTAATTCCTCATTACGACAAAAAGCCAAATATTAGACCAAACACAATAGCAAAATTTGGAGACAACATTTTTGTTGGAGAGGTAACGAGTTTGAGAAAGTTTAAAGCTTGTATTAAAGAAGCCGACAAATTAACACCTGTAATATTTAGTGACTGTAGGTTTGTTGAAAATATGCCTTCATACCCCACTAAACAAACATTCGTAGATGCAGAAGACACAACTTTAAACGCAATTAAAGGTTGCTTATATGATAAAACAAAAGTCTTTCTTTCTAAAGAAGATGGTAACGATTTTTTCCAAGCTACAGATGACGGTATAATGTTATCAACGGGCTTAAATGTAATAGTTGGCGGACGTTCTTCTGGAAAAACTTACACTTTAAATAAGATTTGCGACAACTTTGATAATGTAAAATATTTAAGACAATTCTCTCTACTTCAAAACGATAAAGAGAATTTTAAAAAACTTGTTACAACAAGGCACAGTTTAGTAACCGAAAACTATTTAAAAGAATTTAAAGATGTCGTATTTGATGTTAACGAAGTTGACCTTAAATCGAATGAGATTTCTCTCGAAAAATATTTAAGCTCACTTAAAAAGTATGCTTCAGAAAGCGATAATTTAGATACATTTTCAAAATGCAAATTATATAACGAAACTAAATTTACATTAGACAACTTAGAAAACCTAAAAAAACTAATCTCGGCAACAGAAACCTTACTTGAAACTAATGAGTACAAAAACATTGTCAATAACCACATCACTGATGACAGTTTAAAGAACTTAATTATAGAACTTATCGAGAAGCATAATGAACTTTATGAAAAAAATCAAAAAAAGGATTGGACGAATAATCTTATCGAATCAATAAAAGAAAGTTTGAGATTTCGCTCAACAACAACTTCTATTGAGGAAGTTGATTTTGAAAAAATTCAATTTGAAAAAATTAAAGTTCAAAAATTTACTAGACTTGTTAAGAATGTTCAAACAGAAAAAGTAATTGATAGTAAAGAAATCAGAGGTTTCAAAGTCTTAGCTAAGACTAAAAAATATACTGGAGCAAGCCAGCTTAAAAAGAAAAGCAAGACAACATTGGGATTTAGTGAAGCATTTAACAATTATGAGAATCCATATAATTTTTTAACTGCGCTTCAAAATGTAGGAATTGAAGAAACTGATTTCTATAAATATTTTGTGGACATAGATTACAGAACACTAAATAAGCACGGTTATGAGGTTTCTGGAGGTGAACGCTCTGAATTCAATTTACTTCACGAAATAAGTGATGCTTTAAAACACGACTTGTTACTAATTGATGAGCCTGAATCTTCTTTCGATAATATTTTCCTAAAAAGTGAAGTAAACGAGTTAATTAAAGAAATTGCAAAAGAAATTCCTGTAATTGTAGTTACTCATAATAGTACTATTGGAGCTTCAATCAATCCAAACCATCTTGTTTTTACTCAAAAATTAGTTAACAATGGAAATGTAGAATACAAAGTCTTTTTTGGGCACCCTACAAGTCAAACATTAAAAAATGTTGATGGAGAATTGATTAAAAATTTAGATGTACTTATGAACTGTCTGGAAGCAGGGGAAGAAGCATACAACCAACGTAAAACGATGAATTATGAAATTCTTAAAGATTGATAATAACCAAGCTTTTTTTATAAAAGACAAAAATAAACCTGAAATATGGACTGAAATTGACAAAATAGAAAAAGATGATTTAATGAAACTTTTAGATTTCGCTACAGAGGATGATTTTGAAATGGATGTTTACGATGAAAATACTTTAGCGAATAAAGCACATCAAATAATTTACAAAAGCATATACGAGAAGCTGAATGTATTTTTAACTAATAAAAGCAGATTTAAAGACCAAACCGAAACAATATATAAGGAAGCTTTGGAAAAATACCAATAAAAACTACCGTCAACAAGGGCTCTAAACAATTGGGGTGAAAGTGATGAAGCGAAATTATAAACGTAAAATAAAGGTTGGTCCTAAATTGAAAAGTTAGACCCCCCAACTGTTCATGACCGAGACCGTTGTGTGCCATTTGAAAAAAATAAACATAGAATTATGCCAGTAGAATTTAAAGGTGAAAAAATTGAAAGAAGTTTAACCACAAAAGAGGTCTGGTTCTACCACGACACAGAAGCTGGTATAAAACAAATCTCCAAAGAAGTATTTAAAAAAGTTGATAAGCTTGTTCATTATCCAAGGGGCTTTGAGGGTGGTGAAAAATACAAGTTTATTAAAAAATTCACCTACTTAGGATTTGGAGGTAAATTACCTGTTGGAGTTGTCAAAGCTACTTCATATGGCTACGGTTTTACTAAAACTTTAAATCCATTTTCATACTTTATTGATGAAACTTATGAAATTCAAGAAGTAATAATTGAAAAGAAAGGGAAAACAGAATTAGATGTCACTAATAAGTTACTTTATTTAAATGAAAGTAGTTTACAAAAACTTCAAGATTCATTTAGTGAAATTTATAAAAAAAATCGTGCTGAAATTGATTATGTCTTACAATTAACTTTAAACAGTCTTTTTCCAAAAGTAATTGACAAACCTGAAAAAACATATATTGAAAATGCTCTTGCTTTTTCTTTGGCAAGTTGGGGAAATTCTATAGATGAATTTTCAGATGGAGATAAAAAAGCTATTCAAGATTTATTTGACAAACTATCTATAGGAACAGATTTTTTAAGCAAAGAATCTTTAGCTAAAACCAAAGAAATTGTTGACAGTAAATTTATTCAAAAGACTATTGAACGATTTAATGAACTTTTCGCATTGACAACCGATGGAGAAAGTCTTGAAAAACATTGGCAGGTATTTCTACAAGAAAATAATTGGGTTTTTTCATCAATATTCGCACAACCAATTATTTTATATCAAAGAGAAGCATATGTTGGAGGAAAAAGTCTTGACAATACAAATGGAAAAATGAATGATTTCTTAATTAAAAATAGTCTAAGTGATAACGTTTCTTTCTTGGAAATAAAGACTCATAAAACTAAACTTGTTGAGAATAGTTCTTACAGAGGAGAAGATGTTTACAGTGTTTCAAAAGACCTTTCTGGTTCGACGGCTCAAGTTCTGAACCAAAGAGATAATTTTCAAAAGGAATTTTATGCATTAAAAGCAAAAAGTAGAAAAAACGGAAATTTTGAAACTTTTAATTCTAAATGTATTGTACTAATTGGAAACTTAGCAGATTTGGACGAAGACCAAAGGTATTCTTTTGAACTTTCAAGAAGTAATAGTAAAGATGTCGAAATTATAACCTTTGATGAATTAAAAGCAAAAATTGAGAGCTTCCAAGAATTGCTAAATGAAGAATAAAAACGAACGCACAACAAAGATCTAAATTAAAAACAAATCTTTTTAGTCTAATGTGGATACAAATTTTTTTTCATCATATTGCAATCCACTGGAACGTTTTTGTATAGCGTATCTATTTATTGATCAGTTTGTAAAGCCCTTCACTGGCTTTTGAAACCGACGTAATGAGTATATTTGGTATTCTCCCCGATTAAAATGCAGGCTGTTATGGTTTTCCGTAATGGGTGGGTTTGGGGTTTGTTTTATATTCGTGAAATATATGGATGCAAAAACTTGCTCTTAGCTGCTCTATAAGAGAATATAAAGGAAATAAAGTAGCCCATATAAACAAATTATCTACAAGTTTGAAGAAACCTATGAAAAAGACAAAGAAAGTTTCTGAATTTTATGAATCATTGGAGAAATTTGAATCTCTAAATATTTGGAATATTCAAAGAGAGCTTTCTGTTACTGAGAGAATTAAAGTTAAAAAATGGGAAAATAAAATATTAACTGAGAGAAAAGCTCTAACCTTTAATATCAACAAGGGCAATTTAGAGCAAAATTCTCAAATAACAAATATTAATGGCAAGGTCAATGAGTTTAAAATCTTCAATGAAGAAGAGATAACCTACTTAAAATCAAGAATAGATGAAACAAACAACTCTTGGCTAAAGTCAAGATATGCACACATTCTCTGGAATGAAACGAAACATAATGATTTTGCTATAGTTGCTGTGGACAACTATATATCGACTATTAATAAAATTAAAAAAAAGGAAGAAATACGAGAATTGTTCATTCTAGTTTCAGCCATACTTTATATATCAAAATCTGTTAAAAACACTAGAGAAAAAGCAAAAACTGTCACACTTGAATTGTTAGACACATTGCCAGAATGGTTAAAGCCAAATATTTTAAGTGAAATCTTAGAAAACAATATTTTTAAAACGAATGAGCTCGAAACAATAGCAGACAATTTTATTCATTGGATTGATAATAAAAACCCAACATCATATTTTAGCAATAAACATAGTTTGGAACTTGGCCTAAAACTTTTCGAAAAAATTCAAAGAAAGAACTCCCATCTCTACGAACTATTAGCCGAAAATGAGCAGATTATCATAGAAGAACATCCGAACGATGAGGATTTTGTTAAGATTACGACTCTAGGTCGGATTGCAAGCTATTACCAAAAAGCTGGAAATAAATTAAAATCAACAGAGGTTCTTAAGCAGTACAATGACATAAAACAACGAGTTGAATTAAAAAATATTAAAGTAGAATTAGATAGTGAGCATACCGAAATGTTCAATAAATACTTAGAACTTAAATCAAAAGCAATTCTTAATCAACCAACAGAATCAATACTAGCTTTTTTTTCAATCAATGAAGATATTTTAGTAGACCCAATTGAAAACAAAAAAAGGGCAAAAGAAGGAATGAAAAATTCCCTTCACCACCTTTTTACAACTAGTGTTTTTGATATTAATAGTAATTTCAAACAGTTATCTGAATCTGAAAAATTTGACAAAGAGATTTTACAATCCTACACATTAGGATATAGCCTATATACATATAGCATATTTATTAAAGTATTTGTCGATGGTGTGATTACTGGTAAAATTAATTACTATAAAATAGTTCAATATCTTGTTGATTATACTTGGTTCAATAATAAATTTAAACGCAAGTTAGCTTTACATAAAACAGATGAGGAAACCACGTGGATAACATTTCTTGCACCAAGTATTCAGAACCTATTTGCACAATTCGAGCTGTCTATTCTTATGAATACTAATAAAATAAATAATTACATTCTTTGTATTGACAGCTTAACTTTAAAATTTGAAGGTGCTATTCGAGATTTTATATTACTCTGTGGAGGAAATACTACAAGAGATAAAAATGGATTATTACAAGAGCAGCTATTGGATGAACTATTAGGAAATGAAATAATACTCGATAAATTTAGCGATAGAGATATTGAATTGTTCAAGTATGCTTTCTCGAAAAATGGTAAAGATTTGCGAAATAGCGTAGCACATTCATTTATGAGATTTTCTGATTATAGCCTACAAAATGCATTGCTTGTTTTCTTATGTTTTTTGAGATTAGGAAAATATGCATTCGAGAACAAACCTGTAGACAACAATGTATCCTATGAAAAGCACTAATCCCATTGGGGCAGTTTTGGAAAGCGTGTCTCTTTATCGTTGCATTTGCAATGCCTTTTACTGACTTCTGAAACCGACAAAATAATTATATTTGATATTCTCCCCGGTTTAAATACAGGCTTTTACGGGTTTCCGTAATTAGGATATTTAGATAACTATCGTGATGACTTAAATTATTCCTTTGTTTTCCATGCAGGCTCTTCTCGCCAATTATCAGGAAACCCCATAAAACGTGTCTTTATCACAGGATATTCATCAATTAAGCAGACCAATTTTTCCAAGAATTTATTGCTTGGATTTATATTATATAGTAATCTATCTAACATAGCAGTAACACCATAGAAACTTCTATTAAAATCATTTGGTAAACTACCATGAAAACTATACTTTTTTCTGGAAGGGATGGTTGGTCTATCTGCGGTAATTCCCCTGTTCCATAAGCGACCATGATGTGCACAAATATTTCTTACATTATTTAAATAAACCAACCAGCTTGATAAAACGGTACTTGGAAGGCCGAAATCATTTGCAATTGCGATTTTTTCGGCATCATTACTTAATCCCTTGTATAACCGTGCTAGTTTGCCCAAACTTAAAACTTCCAAAGCCATGTTCGAGGGAGGAATACTTTCTGAGGTGTATTTTCCTTTAAACGATTTTAAAAATAGTTCTTGCGGATTTTCAAATCTCTCTGAAATTTCAGCATTTATTAGGGTGTAAATACTTTTGTCATCATATAAATCATTCTGACTGTACCAAAAGAAGCCATAATTAACGGCAAAATAATCCGTTAGCCGTGCACGCAATGCTACTTCTACACGCTCAAGATATTCAATAGTTAAGGCTCTTAGCTTTTTATCGAATTGATAGTGAAGAATAATATCATTGAAAGATACTTTGTCTTTAAATTGGTGTGAACCATCATTTTCCTGCAGATGATACATATATCCGGATAAACGATAATAACCTATGTTTCTAAGATATTGTTTAGCGCGTTCAAAATCAGGAATATTCAGACCTCGATTGTTTAAAACTTCAATATGTTCTTCGACCGTTTTGGGCGGTTTTTCATATTTCATTTTATGTTGAGTTTATTGCAAAAAAAAGCCCCGCAAATTGCGCTTGAAGCAGAGGCGTGCGGGGGGTTGATGATGCAAATATAAGATGAAATTTGGTTTAAACCAAAATATTTTAGCTATAATTATTTAATTACGCTCTATGGCTTATAGCATAGAGCCTAGAGCCTACAGCAAAAAAGCTATATTTGGTAATCTATCCGGATTTCAATTAACAATTAACAATTAGCAATTGGATTGTTGGATAGTTGAATGTTTGGATGGTTGGATTTTTGTACTCTTGTTTAAAGCCTATAGCAAAAATAATTATATTTGGTATTCTCCCCGGTTAATATGCATATTATTACGTTTTGCAGTTAGTGAAAAATATTTTCAATAAAAAAGTCCCACCGAAGCGGGACTAAAGATTTTCATCTACGGCATATAGCCTTATTGTGATAAGATTAAAGATTAGGAAAATTTAATCTAAGACAAATATAATTAAAATCTTTATTGTCCGCAATGCGGAAAACCGTAAAGTGGAAAAATTCTTTTTTAGTAGTTTAGGAGCTTAAATAACTTTTAGAAATTATGGCGAAAATATTAGGACTGGATTTGGGGACGAACTCTATTGGGTGGGCGCTGATTGATGATACTGAAAGAAGAATATTGGGAATGGGAAGTAGAATATTCCCAATGGGAGTGGACAATTTGGGCGACGGCACCAATGAAATGTCCAAAAATGCAAGTAGAACTGGGGCAAGAGGTGTACGGCGGCAATTTTTCAGAAGACGATTGCGAAAGAAAATTTTATTGAAAACGCTTTCCGAATATGGGATGTGTCCTTTGAATAAAGATGATTTCAAAAATTGGAAGCAGACCAAGAAATTCCCATCCCAAAAACTTGCAACTTGGTTCGCGCTAAATCCTTACGAACTTCGGAATAAGGCTTTGACCGAAGAAATATCACTTGAGGAATTAGGCAGGATATTTTATCATTTAATCCAAAGACGCGGATTTTTGAGCAATAGCCGTAAAGGTGGCAAGGACGACGGAGCCATTTTTAAAGGCAACGCCAAGGAAGGTAAAATAGGTATTGACGAGACCCGCGAAAGTATTCAGGATAAAACATTGGGTGCTTATTTATATGAGATATACCCAAAAGAAAAGCAACCTTTTGTAAAAGGTTTGGAGCGCATTCGAAACCGCTACACTACCCGAAAAATGTATGTGGATGAGTTTGAGACTATTTGGGAACACCAAAAGCAATACCATTCAAAACTTACCGATAATTTAAAAACCATCATTGGCGGTAGAAAACAGGATGGTTATAATGAAGACGGTGTTTTGTTCCATCAACGGCCATTACGTTCGCAAAAACATTTGGTGGGCAACTGCTCTTTTGAGCCTTCCAAAACAAAATCTCCCATAAGTGCCATTCCCAATGAAATGCGGCGTATTTACGAATGGGTAAATACTGTGGAATGCAATGGTAAAAAGATTTCACAGGAGGAACGCGAAAAAATGATTGCTGTATTATTGAGAAAGGAAAAGCCTTCCTTTAAAGATTTGAGAAAAGCGATTGGGAAAATCGATGCCAATTATAAATTCAACTATAAAGATGAGGATAAAATTGTGGGAACGCATACCATTTCAAATTTATCCCACAAAAAATTCTTTGGGAAGCAGTGGTTTGATTTTTCGGAAAAAGAACAGGAAGATATTTGGCATGTACTTTACTTTTTTGACAGTAAGGATAAGGTAAAGGAATATGCAATTGCGCATTGGAGTTTTGATGACGAAAAAGCCGATGCGATTTCAAAATTTAATTTAAAGGATGGTTATGCCAACTTAAGCCGAAAGGCCATCAATAACATCCTTCCTTTTCTGAAGTTAGGTTTCACGTATGATGTTTCAGTTGCATTGGGAGGAATTAAAAATGCCTTTGGCAAGGATTGGGAAACATTGGAAGAGGAAAAAAAGAATTTCCTTTTAGACAATGTGCCCGAAATTGTTCGGTCCAAAATTTCGGGAGGTTATATTGAAACCCTTAAAGCGCTACTGAAAAAAGATTACAATCTGACTGATAAACAGCTCGCCAAGCTGTATCACCATTCCACAGCTATCAATGCCGAAGAAATTTTGGATAAATTACCGGTGGGAAAGGAAGCCGATAACGAAATACAGGCCATTAGAAATCCAATTGTGATTACTGCCCTTTTTGAGGTGCGCAGATTGGTCAATGAACTGATTGAGGAATACGGAAAGTTTGACGAAATAAAGGTGGAAATGGCACGCGACCTAAAGATTTCAAAAACACGAAGAAACAAGATAAGAAGAGAACAACAACGTTTGGAACGGGAAAACGACCGCATTAAAGATGAATTGAACCGACTGGGAGAGCGGATTACACACGACAACATGCTTAAATACAAACTTTGGGAAGAATGCAAAAAGACTTGCCCTTATACAGGAGTGACCATCCCTGTTCACAAACTCTTTACTGGCGAGGTGCAGATTGAGCACATTCACCCTTGGAGCCGTTCGCTAAATGATAGTTTTATGAACAAGACTTTGTGTTGGACAGATGAAAACAGAAAAAAAGGCGACCGTACCCCATTTGAATTTTATGGCAGCGATGAAGCCAATTGGTTAACAATAAAGGAGCGCGCATTAAAATTGTTTTCGGACACCAAGGAATATCCCAAGGCATATCAAAAATTCAAACGCTTCGTACAGCCAAAGTTTGATGATGATTTTACAACCCGTCAGTTGAATGATACCCGCTATATCAGCAAAGAAGCAAAGAACTATTTAAAGCAGATTTGTGAAAAGATTTCCGTAGCGCCGGGACAAATGACGGCGACCCTTCGGCACTTTTGGGGATTGAATTCAGTCTTAAATGATGAAAATGAAAAAACAAGGGAAGACCACCGACATCATGCCATAGATGCATTGGTAATGGCCTGTGGCAAAACCCAATATCTGCAAGAGCTTTCAAAATGGAACCGATATGATAGGCAGGCTGAGAGTTCAAGTTTTCCGTTGCCGTGGGATTCTTTTCGTTACGATGCCGAACAAGCCGTGGACGGTATTTTGATTTCACATAAAAAGCAGAATAACATTATTACCGTACGTACCCATAAAACTGAAAAAAATGACAAAGTCCATAAGAATTTAGGTGTTGCTGCGCGGGGGCAGTTGCATAAGGAAACTGTTTTTGGAAAGCGCAAAGCACCTTTTGGGGAAGAAGCTTTTCATGTAAGAAAACCTATTGAGAGCCTGACAACTGAAAAGCAATTGGAAAAAGTGGTAGATGAAACCATAAAGCATTTGATATTTAAACGAATTCATTTTTTGGGAGGTTATGTAAAGGGAAAAATTCCACCCAATACTTTTTTTGAGATCGATGAAAATGGTGTGAGCCATCCACAGATATTCCTTCCCAATAAAAATGGAAACCCCGTCCCTGTTTTAAAGGTTAGGATGAAAGAAAATATTGGCGGTGCCGAGCAGTTGAAGGATGATGTAAATCAATGGGTAAATCCTCGAAACAACCATCACGTTCTTATCTATAAGGATGCAAGAGGCAATCTCAAGGAAGATGTTGTTACTTTTTGGACAGTTGTGGAACGTAAGCGAAAAGGTTTTCCGGTTTACCAATTGCCGCCGGACGGTTCAGAGATTGTAACTACGATGCAGATTAATGATATGTTTTTATTGGGGATTGATGAGGGGGAAATTGATTGGGAAAATCCTGACACATCGCTTTTAAAGGAACACTTGTATAGAGTACAAAAATTGTCATCTAAATTTTATGAATTTCGGATAAATACAGAGGCTTCTATTCAAAACAATTTTCACCCTTATTATATAAGTATTCGAAATTTTGGAAATGGTAAAACCGGGTGGAATAGTTTTAATCCTATAAAAGTAAATGTTTCTGTGTCGGGCAATCTGAAAAAGGTATAGCCTATATAATTTATAATATGTTTGAACCTAATAACTTGCTAATTGGTGGCCTTGTAGTTGTGGTATGATTAAAGATTAGGATTCACGATATTAGATGCGCTAAGCGGTTGTGCAATGCCCCGGTTGTGGTTTGATTAAAGATTAGGATTCACGATATTTTTGTACGCCACATATCCAAGTATTGAGGCGTTGTGGTTTGATTAAAGATTAGGATTCACGATATTACCTTCATCAAATTGACTGCGATGGATTGAGTTGTGGTTTGATTAAAGATTAGGATTCACGATATTCACCTCTGGATTGATTACCGAAAAATTCAAGTTGTGGTTTGATTAAAGATTAGGATTCACGATATTAAGGTGAAGGAGCCTAAAAACCTTTTGCAGTTGTGGTTTGATTAAAGATTAGGATTCACGATATTAATGTAGCGCTCTACATTGTTTTCAGACATGTTGTGGTTTGATTAAAGATTAGGATTCACGATATTTATAATATTAGCATCAACAGTAGCCGTTAGTTGTGGTTTGATTAAAGATTAGGATTCACGATATTATCTTTACGGAAAGGATATTGAAGGAATAGTTGTGGTTTGATTAAAGATTAGGATTCACGATATTAAGAGCAGGAAATTGAAAAAGAGGAGGAAGTTGTGGTTTGATTAAAGATTAGGATTCACGATATTTTCTTCCAGCGTTTCCATTTTTCCAGCATAGTTGTGGTTTGATTAAAGATTAGGATTCACGATATTTTTTGTTTATCACGCCCTTGGTAAATAGGTGTTGTGGTTTGATTAAAGATTAGGATTCACGATATTTTATACCGTTTTCAGGCATTGCACGCACCCGTTGTGGTTTGATTAAAGATTAGGATTCACGATATTTCCAAATTCTTTGGGCTGTATATTATTGCTGTTGTGGTTTGATTAAAGATTAGGATTCACGATATTCTAATAACAAGGGGCTTTAATTAGCCCCTAGTTGTGGTTTGATTAAAGATTAGGATTCACGATATTCAGGATTTTAAACTAACGGCAGGACTTTATGTTGTGGTTTGATTAAAGATTAGGATTCACGATATTTAATAACCTTTTTTTGATCTTCGGAAAACTGTTGTGGTTTGATTAAAGATTAGGATTCACGATATTACCAAGCTGTAATACCTGAACCGCTGTTTAGTTGTGGTTTGATTAAAGATTAGGATTCACGATATTAATACAGCTAACGCCCACAGATACGCTATTGTTGTGGTTTGATTAAAGATTAGGATTCACGATATTACCCACCAAGCAAGCGCGCTTGGGGCGGCAGTTGTGGTTTGATTAAAGATTAGGATTCACGATATTCTTGTGAGTTGGCCCTTTGCCATTCGGTTAGTTGTGGTTTGATTAAAGATTAGGATTCACGATATTGAACTACCACTAATTACCCACCGGAATATAGTTGTGGTTTGATTAAAGATTAGGATTCACGATATTTGTTCGGCGGTGTTCGTAAAAGTTGCGGAAGTTGTGGTTTGATTAAAGATTAGGATTCACGATATTTGAATTACCCAGCTTGGAACACGGCAACAGTTGTGGTTTGATTAAAGATTAGGATTCACGATATTACTGGCGAAGATTGTGAAATTGACGTTACAGTTGTGGTTTGATTAAAGATTAGGATTCACGATATTATTGCGTTGCAGTTCGATCATTCTTTTTTGTTGTGGTTTGATTAAAGATTAGGATTCACGATATTGCTCAGCGGTGGCGGTGGCTTCTTTTACTTGTTGTGGTTTGATTAAAGATTAGGATTCACGATATTTGAATAGCTATGATACAAAAAGAAATTAGAGTTGTGGTTTGATTAAAGATTAGGATTCACGATATTCAGACCCTTATTTGGGTGCGGTTTCGTTAAGTTGTGGTTTGATTAAAGATTAGGATTCACGATATTCTAATTTTGGTAATCCGTAAAGCCAAAGGCGTTGTGGTTTGATTAAAGATTAGGATTCACGATATTTCTTAACCCTACATTCTAAATCTCTCTGTAGTTGTGGTTTGATTAAAGATTAGGATTCACGATATTCAAATCACAGTGATTCATTATGCCTTCGCTGTTGTGGTTTGATTAAAGATTAGGATTCACGATATTAATTACACAGGTGGTGCTGCTTCTTTAGCAGTTGTGGTTTGATTAAAGATTAGGATTCACGATATTTATTTAAAACTAAAATTCCCAAACCCTTCAGTTGTGGTTTGATTAAAGATTAGGATTCACGATATTAGACCCATAATGGCCGACATTACATTTCGGGTTGTGGTTTGATTAAAGATTAGGATTCACGATATTTAGTATAGAACTGGTCTACATAAGCGGTCAGTTGTGGTTTGATTAAAGATTAGGATTCACGATATTACCAATCTTGCCCCCAAAGGATTGCCTCAGTTGTGGTTTGATTAAAGATTAGGATTCACGATATTTAAGCCCTTCCAAGCCTAAAAAACCGAAGGGTTTTGGTTTGATTAAAGATTAGGATTCACGATATTACCGGTATTCCTTCTACTCCTGGAGGACCAGTTGTGGTTTGATTAAAGATTAGGATTCACGATATTAATAACAATTAGAACCTGGCGGCAACAGCAGTTGTGGTTTGATTAAAGATTAGGATTCACGATATTGTACAATGCTCTTTTTAAATCGGGATGCTGGTTGTGGTTTGATTAAAGATTAGGATTCACGATATTCGCCGTCGCCTGCACATTCTTACCGGGTAGTTGTGGTTTGATTAAAGATTAGGATTCACGATATTAGTTTGGATAGCAGACGAAACCTGGATGCAGTTGTGGTTTGATTAAAGATTAGGATTCACGATATTA
>TARA_R110000823_G_scaffold2050_16_pt1 | contig 32649 bp, 35 predicted proteins | sample TARA_R110000823 | Tara Oceans TARA_R110000823 (sample SAMEA4397722) | marine metagenome | biome: Polar Biome; feature: [DCM] deep chlorophyll maximum layer (ENVO:01000326); material: water (ENVO:00002006), including particulate matter (ENVO:01000060) such as... | depth 20 m | reverse complement strand
TTCTTTCATGGTTATAATATTGCTCTAACGTATTGTTTTTTATACTCTTGTGTGTATTTTTTCTGGAGATAGAGTATAAACTTGATGTACACATCTATCTCAATGTTTACTTGATCTTTTTCACCATCTTCATCACGATCTCTATTGTGATTGATGATTTGTACTTCACCTGATAGGTCTCCATTGAAATGGAATGTTACGTTATCTATAGTATGTGAATGCATTAGTTATGGTATTAAATAAGCAGAGTGATGAGTATTAGAGGCTTTGCTTTAACTCATTCTTTCGTACGTTGCCCAGCTTCGAGGGTCTCTGCTTAATATTATTAATTTCCTTTACGAGTGTATACATTAATAAAGATACCATCAGCATCTAAGTTTGTAGCACTTACTACATCAAGTCTATCTGTTGGTATTTCGATATGTTGATTCTTTGTACCATCATAGTACTTGATCATGGTTTGTCCTCCACGCTCCCAAACTAATAGTTTAGTGTGTTGATCGACACCTTGTTGTCCTACTACTAAGTAGAAGATGAATGCGAGTAAACACAACACTGATGTTATGTATAGTTCTAAGCTTACTTTCTTTTTCATTGGTTATAGTTTTATTGGGTTCTTTAATACATTCTTTTTCTTGATCCACTTGATATACTTGGGATTAACCTTTTGTATATCACCAAGTGTCCAATCTTTATACTTACCGAATGGCATCTTGTATGATTTATCAAGTGATATACTCTTTGGGATTGCCATCATTTGATGATGTCTTTGAAACATAGTCTGAATATATCATACTTGTCTTCATTGTCAGCATCTTCTAATATTCTATCTGATATTTGATCAGTTAGATCTCGCATTACTTTATGAACAGCACCAACAGACATTGTTGATGGACTGGTATCTAATCTACAACCTTGTGCATCTTGCACTATAGTTATTGTGAATGTCTTTGCCATAATGGTTACTGTATTTATTGATTAGTAGGAAATTTTTACATCACACGACTCAAATCGTATGCACTTACTATTTTTGTCTGTTCTTCCACCATCTATACAGGTGATTGACAGCAAACACTGTGTTTAACACAGGTATGAGGCTTACAAAGAAGGAGTTGATTATATATTCTCCTTGTCCTAAAGCCTTAGCTGTCTCACTATCTTTATTAGTGTCAGCATGATACATACATCGAGTGAATGACAGGATGTAGATGATTATTAGTATTATTTGTGTCATGGGTATAAGGTTTAATAGTTAATATTAATTGGAGATAGTATGGGAATCGAACCCATATTAACCATTACTATCTTAGTAATCAAACAACTCTGCTGGAGTTACGTCACTACTCATTATAACTGGTGATTCAACAACGATCTTGTTGTTCTTAACTAATGCAGTTAATACTTCAGGTAGAGTGTATGTTCTCAACTCATCAGTTGCAAGGAACATCATAGTTCTATACTTACTATCTACTCTACAAGGTATGTCAGAGTATCCAACACTTACATCATACAATAAGGTATTGTCATTAGTGATGATCTCATCTACTACAACACCATCTTCTAATAACTGTAGCTTACGATTAGTAAGTACAGCACTCAATTTCCCATGTCTGTATGGGTATCTAAACAAACTAATCATAACTATGTATTTACAAGGTGATAATGAATGGTATTCTATACGTACATACACATGTAGGTATTTATTACTTATCTCCAGTACTATACATCACCAGTGATTGTCAATGGTATGTACATATACATGGATGTAAGGGTTGTGGAGCTGGTCATAGCTTTAGTCTACATCTCTCTCTTATACTGTAAGTATCTACTACTCATGTAGTTGACTGATAGGTATATTAAGCTTCAGGTGTAGTTCACGGTGAGGTTTAGAAAAGATTGGGAACCCGAAGGCTCCCATACTCTTATCCCACTATCCAGATGCTCTCCATTGGCTCACCCGTTTCCGAGTGACTGTAATGTGACGTCTTTGTTGCATGGTTATTGATGTCGAAGTCTGCGATTGGCCCTAACTCTGGCTTGTCAATCAACTCAACATAGTACCATGTACGACCGCCGATGTTCCCGATTGCAGATTTGACTGGTGTCGTGTCTGCGATGCAACATGTGTAGTTCCCTGATTTATTCATATCTGCGGAGATGAACGACGCTCCCGATGTTTTTGATACTATAACTGGCTTAGCCATAATGTTATGATGTTACTGGTTATTGGGGGTATACCTCGATACCCTCCACTGCATAGGGGGAGGTTTGAAATAGGACCTTAGCGAGTATGTCCATGCACAAAAAATCCACATAAAAATATTCTGAATAAATATGTATACACATGGTTGGTGTATGAAAAGAATACCATATCTTTGATGTACAAAACGTACAATATGATAAAAACATCTACATACATTATGAAGGCACTTTACCGTAAAGACAGGTTCATCAAGGACTTACCTTCAACTGATATGTACAGAAAGATGCTTTATATCGATGAACTCACCAATGAGGACATAATACTACTTGAGGCAATACTTCAGCTTAAACAGATACATGGAAATGGATTCCTATATGCTTATAGCTTATTCGCCCTTCATACCAGATTATCCAGAAGGAAGTTTGAGAGAGCCCGATTATCACTGGTGGAGAAGAAGATTATAACTGTAGAAGATGGTGGCTTCAAACAGCCTAATAGGTACTTCCTGAATCTAAAGGACATCTATGATGATCTCACCATGTTATATGATTTGAGGAAGTTGGATAAAGTAGATGTACCTCATGTGATGAAAGATATACGTGATTGGCTAACTGCCTGATTTACTACATAGTGTACATTTTGTACATCACGTTGTACATTATGTGCTATATAGTTAAGGTAGGTTACTGTAGAAGAACTATGATGTACAAAACGTACATCCACAAAATAAATACGAACTAAATAAATAAACACCATGAAGATAATTGACATGACACCCAACTATGGGAAAAAATCCACAACTAATATAGAAGAACTAAAGCAGATGGTTGCTAAGTGTCCTATACATGTGGTTGTGAAAGATCCAACACTACGGTTGTGTGAGGAAATGAATATACCTAAAGTAATTAAAAACCATTTCGAAGATAAAGGACTGAAAGATGATGCGGCATGTGCTGAAGCACTTCTATTTGGAGAGATACCTGTAATCATGCGTTCCGATCTACGCAAGGTAGATGAGAAAGGTAAACTCGATGTGACCAAGAATTATGGGGCTAAAGCGTATAAAACAAAGATGCCTGACAATTATCCAACGTACCCAAAGCACATCTCTAATAGCCGAGGAACAAGAGACGAATTTTGCGTTAGTGAGAAACATGAAATACCTGAAGATTATGAGGATTACTTGGTGGCTAAGAATGTTGTAGCAAAATATGAAGACAAATACTACACACCTTCTTCAAGAGAATTCGAAGTGGGATTCATATACGAAAGCAATAGACCTGATCCTAAGTATCCAAACCACTGGAGAGAAACAACCATTGAGAATTGGGTGCAACTACGTCAAATAGATATGGGAAATACCCAGGCTCGTAGAGTGAGGAAACTTTCATCACACTGTTTTAGACAAGAAGGATTCCATCAGTCTGGTGGTTCTGCGTCGGTATTTACTCCAGGTAACGCCACATATACCAATGAGGAAACAAAGATGCGAATTAAACACGTACCATCTTTGAAGTTAGTTACCATATGGGCAAAAGATGGAATGCTTGGCTTCCACGGAGAAATAAAGAATAGATCAGAGTTGAAAAAAATCATAAACAAAATACCATGAACAGAGTAATGCACTACATACCGACAATAGAAGAACTCCATGTTGGATTCAAATATCAAATGAAACAAAACTTCCAAGACGGCACTGTCAAAACCCAACAACAATATGACGACGCTGAATGGGTTCCAAGAACAGTGGGAGTGGATATTGTTTACATCGAACGAGCATTGACTGGTGAGAATGCTGAAAATGGTTTATGTGGAATAAGAGCGAAATACTTAGACCGTGAAGACATCGAAAGTCTGGATTGGAAATATGTACATCATCCAAATGCAAACACCGACCGATGGTATGATGTACACAAAAAAGGATACCTGATTATGACCAGTGGTGGGTTGGATGGTAAGATTACCATTACAGATGATGACATGGGCACTACTCTTTTCAAGGGTGTCGTTAAAAACAAATCAAGATTTAGTTTACTTTTAGAAATGATGGGAATATGAGACTTTTATCACAACACTACGTTCAGACATACAACGATTGCACGAGATCACTCATGAAAGCAGCCGGGTTCACTGACTTCCACGAATTACAAACAGATGGTTCGTATGTTGAAAAGACACTTGGTATACTTACCGTGATACCAAAGAAATACTACTGGACAGATATAGAATCTGGAGAGACATTCGAATGTTCAAAGGAATATAGAGAAACCATGTTGAGTATATGGGAGAGTGCGAAACCTAAACTAATGGGAAATCAGAAGTTTGGTACCGTTCTATTCTGTGGTACATCACCTGGTGGTTGTGATACATATGACGAACATTCGAAGGGTTCAATGATGCATAAAATGATAGGCTATCCTGAACATTGGGAGGTCATTCCTGAATTTAAAAAGAAACCATGATTAGAATAACTAAAGTAATAATTGACGGTAGGGTTATTTCAGTAGAAGGTAATCCAGCTTTATTGGTGGAACTCCTTCCCAAATGTGATTCTGTTATATCAGAAGATGTAATAAAGACACCTCAACCACAGATGATACCCTTGGAAATGGGACCATTCTCTAAGGCACTGAATAACTGGATGAAAAGACAGGAGGAGGCAGCAGTAACTATAACATCGCTGTTGTTAAAGGGAATGGATAGATTTCCGAGAGAAGATAAAGATTATGATTGGGACTTACATGTGCCTACACAGGTTAAATAAAGGGCCAGATTTAACTTGCCCATCATTTATAGCCTGGGATTAATCTTGGTTTGTACCCGGAATATGACCTGTTATCATTTCTATTCCTTCCAAGTAATCCTCTAAATATTCCATGTATGTAAAGATATAAAACTCAAACGACAACTTATCTTTTTTCATACATGTTGTTGGTGTATAAGAAATAATACATATCTTTGGTGTATGAAAGCATTCAACTTAAAATCAATCCTGACTAAAGGTGGTACAGGAAACCAAGACGTCATTGTAGAAATGGACGGTAAATTATTTGAAATCGAATCTGTAGTTAACACTGGGGAAAAGAAAGTAATCAATATAGTTCCAATGGGAGAAAAACCTACAGAATTAGTTGAGGAAGTTATCGAGATCTCTGAAACACCAACTGAACCAAAGGTTGAAGAACCAACGGACGGTACAGGTCCACCAGCTACAGATGACGAAGATGAGGTTGATGGTGATGACATCGTTGAAGATGAAAAACCAGAAACAGTAATTGAAGATTAGTAATCGAGGAAGACAGTTTTATGCAAATAAAAAATAAGTGAATATGAAGAAGCCAGAAATGACACCATATATAGGTGTAAAGTTGTTAAGGGCAAGTGAGCCAATGACAAAAAGTGACTACTGTAAATACAGAGGTTGGGAATTACCAAAGGGAGAAGATCCTAATGAGATGGTGAGATTGGTAGAATATGCACCAGACCCATCCTCAACACCGAATCATGAGAACCACAAAGGGTATGTTTCAATGTCACCACAACATGTGTTTGATGATTCTTATGTAAACACTGCGTCATCTAAGGAAGCAGCATTATCAGAATTAATCGAACGTAAGTTTGATGGTAAAGAAATCTCTGACGGATACCACACTCGTGGTGAGTTATACGATTTCAGAAAAATGTACAACGCTGCATTATTCAATGAGTTCGCAGATAAAGGAATTTACGATGTTCATAAATCAGTAAGACACGAAGATGGTGAGCCATGTTTCGGTGGAGGATGGTTTATTGTAGTTGCAATTTTACCTACTGGTCAGATCTCAAACCATTATAAGATGGAAGATTGGGGATTATTCAATTTACCAGTTGTTGATAAAGCAAAGTATGAATTTGATGGACACACTCCTGAAGATGTACTTGATCGTTTAGAACACCTGGCTACACACGCAGTGAGTAAGGTTGGAGGTTTAACTTTCGGAGAAGCGACTGAAGCAATGAATAAAGGACTTAAAGTTGCAGTTCCAGAATGGGGAGGTTACTGGTTCAAAGAAGCAGGTATGGTAAAGGTTATGACTGCGGAAGGTGAGTTGTTAGAAACACCACACTTCCAACAGTATATTTTTAGAAACGATTGGAAAATAGTAAAGTAATGGGAAAATATATGAAATACGGAGAAGCAATAGAAGCACTACGAGAAGGTAAGTGTGTTGCAAGACAAGGTTGGAATGGTAAAGGAATGTTTGTTTGTAAGCAAGTTCCTTCTGAGATTAAGAGTAATATCGTACCAGTAATGCAATTGTTACCTGGTTCAGCGAAAGAGTTGTTCCAGAAGACATTCGACGATGAGGATGCTCAGATAGATGCGATCTATTATGCGAATCAAATGATTATCGTAAGTATTGCTAATAGTAATTTGATCAACTCATGGGTTGCAAGTTCAAGTGATACATTTGCGGAAGATTGGTACATCGTTGAAACTGAAGCGTAATGTCAGAGAAAGAAGAAATAGGAGTTTATCCGAAACTATCTCACCGATTAGTTCCACCACATGCGGCTGATCCTGAACAAAAGGAGAAAGTTATATTTACCACAGTAGACGCGAATGGTAAGAAGTTCGAGAAAGAGTATACGCCGTTTGGTAAGAAGTTCGATAAAGAAGGTGCTCAAAAAGCAGCTATTAATTTCACAGGGTTGGCTAAAGAATACTTTGACAGCCTCCGAGATAACCTGGTGAAGGTATTAACTGTGAAAGATGAATACGGATTTGAGAGTGAATTGATGGACCATCTGGATAAAGGGTGGGTAATACAAGGAGGATTAACATATAGCCCGAGTGGGTTTTCAATACTAATAATTAAAAATAAGAAGTGATGACTGAAGCGGTAAAAAAGAAAGCAGTAAAAGCAAAAGGTGGAATAGGATTTACACCATATGCAGGAATGGTGGCGTTAGCAGCCCCAATGGGTATTTACCCACCAGCTAACTTGGTATTAACAAAAGAAATGTACTTGAAGCAAGTTGCTGAAAAGGCTAAAGATTACACTACAGGTGAAATCGTAGTTGCTGGTACAGGAGCTGGTGTTGATTTCGTAGTACCTGGTGATGTTATATCATTACAATCTCATGTGAGAGTTCAGACTCTGGAGATCGACGGAGAAGTAGTTGATAAACCTACTATCTTTTGGTTGGTGAGAGAATCTGAGATTCTTGTTAAGCACGACAAAAAGAAGAAGTAATCATATAACACTCTCTCTACCACACGGTAGGGGGAGTTTTATTTATCTCATTATAATGAAAATCACAAGAGAAGCTAAAAGTAGATCCCGGTTGTTTTTGACAGTTCTTCGACATCTCAATATCGAAGGAATCATAAGTGGTATGGACATACAGACACTAACTGTTATGTGTCTTAAAGCAAGACCTAATGGGAATTTGCCTGTGTCAAAAGAATTACGGGACACTTTCCAGAAGGAGCTTAATATGACAACTCAATCTTTGACTAACTCTATAGCCAGGCTTAGAAAGGAGGGACTTATATCAGGCGAGCGCGGTTTCTACGTAATGAAACCAGAAGTATTGTGGGGCGGAACTACAGAATCAAGACAAGAATTCCTATTACAGGAAGACGCAATTGAAATACTAATCCACAACAGTGGTGAAAAATAAATAATATGGAATTGATATTGAAGACAGATCCCAAAGACCATATCGACAAATACCTTAGAGTTTGGAATGGGCTTATTGGGCTAACAAAGAAAGAGTTTGCAGTTGCGGTGTCGCTATTGGAATTACATGCGAAGATCAGTGAAGATGGAGTTAAGGAGCCATATTTATCTGAATTGTTATTCTCCACATCCGGTTTGAAGAAACTGAAGGAAGACCACAGTCTGAATAACAGTGCTTGGTACATGGTAAAGAAAGCGCTGATCAAAAAGAGTTTTCTAAGTAACTCGGAAGAGTCATTTAGTATAAACCCGAAGATGATACCGTGTGAAGAACTAACTTTTAAATTCATTGTAAATGCAGGATAAACACACAGAAAGGTTAGATAAACTTGCTGAAGAAAATGATGATTCGGATTTCAAAGCGAAAGATGTAGGAACAATGAATCGTCAGGAAAGACGAGGACGAATTAAGTACTACAAGGATCTGATGAAAAAGCACAAGAGAGCTAAACCGAAGATAGACATCGATTTGGAAGATCAAGCGGCGTATGATCAGCAAATGAATATACAAAGATGGGCAACCAGGTTTGGTATTCTTTTAAAGAAGCTCGACGAACTTGGAGTTGATACTTCGAAAATGATAAACAGATGAGTCTAAAAGGAATCGTCAATGGATACACCAACAGCGCATTAGATTCTGTTGGTGTTCTTGGTAAAAAGAAACAAGAGGTAGCCAATGCTCGTATGAGTGTCTGTAAACTTTGTACCACTTTCGACACGGATACAAACGTGTGCATGAAAGACAAAGGAGGATGTGGTTGCTTGATGACAAAGAAAGTGTATAGTATGGATTCAAAATGCCCTCTTGGTAAATGGGGTCCTGCTAATTTAAAATAATACCATGGGAAAGATAGTAAGTAATTTAGAGTTGGCAGCCTCCGAGAATATATGGGATCTACATCCCAGTCTCACACTGGCGGGACCAATCAAAGATCTACACACCTCTGATAAATCCAGAAATAAAGCAAACTCATCTAAACTGATGTGGACTATTGCTTTAATTTGGGACAGGGATTCTAAATACTTCAACCTACCTGAAACAGGAGAGGACTCGAAGATCACTCTATTGTTTGATGACATATATGGAGATCCTAAATACTATATTCAGAATAGAGGAAAGATCGATAAGATAAAAGACTTCTACTTAAAGCTCCAGGAAACAATGGCCCGGAGATCTTTACGTGAGATTGAAACGAAGTTGGATCAACGATCTAAGTTCATAAAAACTCAGGATTATGACATGGGTATCTGTAACGAAAAAGGACAATGGGTTGGTAATACAGCTACTGTTCTGGATAAGATGTTGGCAGATACAAAGAAGATTTATGATCTATACGAACAAGCTCTGAAGACAGTATCCAACGAGATCAACGAAGTAGTTGCAAAAGGAGGAGCTCAGGAATCACTATCTGACAAAGGAGAAATATGAGTAAGCTGCATAATGATAAATATAAAAAACTATCAGAAGATTATGGTATACCGATACATGTTGTTAAGGCTATGGTTGAATCTCAATTTTCTTTCACCCGCGAAACAATTATGCAAGGAGATGATAAACCCGTGCGTTTACAATTCTTGGGTAAGTTTGAAGTGAAAGAAGGGAAGCGAGATAAAGTGAGAATACGAAGGGAGTGGGCAAAGAAAATAAGAGATGAAAAAAATAGACAAAAAAAATGATGAACAAGGATACAAGGATGAAGGGAAACATTCCAAGTTCGTATCCAATGTTCATTTCTTACACGATACATTAGAGTTTAATCCTCTGTCAATAAAGTATTTGAAATACTGGAAGGATATGAAGAGGAGATGTATGGAGGGTTACTGGCACGAGGGAAAGTGGATGCCTGGTAACTTGTATTGGTATGTCAACCTGTGTAAGATTCGTCTAAACAAGAGTGAATATTCTACTACTAAAGTATTAGCCCGTCCGTTCTTGAGGGACCTGGAATGGGAGAAAGCATACGTTTTCATGGAGTCCCGTGGATTCTCTGGTTTCATGGATGACGATGAGATAACATGTTGTCAAGCTGTTTCTGCTTACATAGCCGCGAAAGAAATAAACCCTGAAGTGGATATTGTAAAATTCAGGATACCAGCAAACTGTTATCGAAAAAATGGAGAACTTAAAAAATTCGAAAGAGCTCGAACATACTTGAGGAAAATACACAGTTCGAATCTTGGTAAACCATTATTCTACAATGAAGCACGTAACGTAATTGATATTGAATGTCGAGGGGGAGGTAAATCTTTCTGGGGAGCTAATGGATTAGTTTCTCACACATACCATATGGATGGGATGTATGATTATGACGAGTTCGTATCATTACGCGAGGCCGGCGAACCACCAGTAGTGGAAGTATTGGTTGGTGCGATCGATGGTAAATACACCGTCGATTTATTGGATAAAGTATCCCTGGGTATGGACAATCTCGCAGGAGATAGATATATGGGAGATGCATATTACAGATGTCCCCTTTATAAAAAGTATTCGGGATCATGGCATTCTGGTAAGAATCTTATTGAAAATAAGTATGATGTAAAAATTGGAGGAGATTGGCAGAAACGTGGATCTGGTTCTAAGATATACCATCGTACATTCCGAGATAATCCTGAAGCAGGGAATGGTATTCGTACATCACTTGGTGTACTGGAGGAAGTTGGTTTCCATAATAACCTGAAGGATTCACTCGGGTCGATGAAGGATACAACTTATAACGGACCACGGAAGTTTGGAACGATATACATGTTTGGAACAGGAGGTAACATGGAGGCAGGGAAGTCTGAAGAGGCGATGGAAGTTTTCAATGATCCTGATACTTACGATTGTTTATGCTTCCAAGATGAATGGGAAGAATCTGGAGACATAGGATACTTTGTACCATATGAACTTGGATTGAATGAATATAAAGATAAGGAGGGTAACACAGATATGGTTGCCGCTAAAGAATATGTTGATGAAAAAAGAATGAAGTTGGCGAAGGGTAAATCGAAGCAACCTCTTTACAAGGAGATGCAGAATAACCCGAGAGTTCCATCTGAAGCATTCTTGATCACAGAGTCTAATATTTTCCCAGTAGGAGAATTGAAAGAGCACATGAATTATTTGAAGGCCCATCAAACCGATGCCTTCTTACGAGGACAGAATGGTGAACTGGTATTTGTCCAGGCTGAAGGAGGGGACAAACCTAATCTGGAATGGAAGCCTGATTTAAAAGGAAAGCTTACACCTACGTGGTATAAGATGAAAAAGTCTGATGACACAACCGGATGTATTGTAATCTGGGAGCACCCGCAGACTGACATGGGTACAGTACCTTATGGTTTGTATGTAGCAGGGACCGATCCATATGATCAGGATAAATCTGTGTCTACCGCATCTCTTGGTTCGACATTTATCTACAAGACATTCCACACGAAGGAGGGGATATACGAATGGCCTGTTGCAGAATACACGGCGAGGCCGTCTACTGCATCGGAACACCACGAGACCATACGTAAATTACTACTGTACTACAACTGCCTGGATCTATATGAGAATGAGAGAAATACGCTAAAGATGCATTTTGAACATAAAAATTCTCTATATTTGTTAGCAAAGACACCGACGATCCTTAAAGCGACAGAGGGATCCAAGGTAAACAGAACCTACGGTACACACATGACTGATCATATAAAGGATGAGTTAGAGATTTACACAAGGGACTGGTTACTGAAAGATGCAGGTGATGGTAAGTTGAACTTGCACAAGATAAATAGTATTCCACTATTGGAAGAACTTATCTTCTACAACAGAGTGGGTAACTTTGATAGGGTTATAGCGTTCATGTTAACGATATGCCACAGACTTATGAATTATCACATCAAGGTTAAAGCTGTCGAAAAAGATTCAGGGACTTTATTGGAAACTGATGCATTTATGAAACGGGCAATGAATGGCGGATTCTTTAATAGATAAAACACTATGAGCAACCAGACAAGTAATCACATGTACTCTGTACTACCACCACAGAAGGTGAGTTTTTCAAAGAAAACAAAAGCATGGAGAGAAATGTGCATCGAGGCAATATCATCGATGGGAAACACCAGGACTCAAAATGGTAGGACCTCTTACGAAAGAAAGCAGACCAACTACGATCTTGTAAATTCCATATTCAATAAGAAAGATTTTAAGTATGTCCTTGATCCTTATGGACTTGGGGACAAGAATCAAGGAAATCAGGCAGAGATGCGTGACATCAACCTTATGGTAAATAAGGTGAATAGATTGAAGGGTGAAGAAATGGAACGCCCATTTGACTATCATGTAATGGCTGTAAACGGGAACGCTCTATCAGCCAAGGAAGGTCAAGAACAAGAAATGCTATTGTATGTTGCTCAGAACAAATTAGCTAAAGAACTTGGTATTCCACAAGAAGAAATAATCAGCCCTGAAACTGGAGAGGTAGAACCACCAGAAGATTTCCCACAAGTTGCAAAATGGAAAGCGAGTAACATGAAAGATGTTCGTGAGCAATGGGGAAATGATATACTTACACATTTAAAGCACGAACAGAAACTACCATTGAAATTCAACGAAGGTTGGGAGCACGGGTTAGTTGTTGCTGAAGAATATTACTATGTTGGTATTACAAACAACCAACCAATCGTTAGAGTTTGTAACCCTTTGAACTGTGAGTTCGATCGTAATCCTGACAATCCAAACATCGAAGATGGTGATTGGTTCCGTGAGGACAGATGGATGACAGTTGGGCAAATATTAGATGAGTACGGTGAACATATGACCGAAGCTCAAATCAAGAAATTAGACCAGGGTGACTTGAAGCAGGGATTATCTAACCAGATGTTTCCAGAGTATGCATATTCTCAAGGAGATATGAATGCTGCAGATAGAGGGAGTTCTGCTAACAATACAAGATCAAATTCAACACACCTTTTAGTTACTCATTGTGTATGGAAATCTATGAAGAAAATAGGTTTCGTTAGATATATCGATGAGAACGATGAAGAGGAAGAAACATTAGTTGACGAACAATTCAAGTTAACTCCAGAGATGGAAGCTGCTGGGTATACAATCGAATGGACATGGGTTCCGGATGTATGGCACGGTAGTAAGATTGCAGAGGATATGATCCTTAATGTTGAGCCAATGCCCAACCAATCAAGATCAATGGATAACCCAAGGTCAGTTAAACTTCCATATGTAGGTAGAGTGTACAACTGTACTAACAGTGTACAAACTTCACTTATTGATTTATTGAAACCTCATCAGTACTTATACAACATTGTATGGTATCGTCTGGAGACTGAGCTTGCGAAAGCGAAAGGTAAGAAGATGGTAATGGATATTGCAATGATACCAAAGTCTGAAGGAATCGATTTAGATAAGTGGATGTACTTTTTCGACAATGTTGGATTAGCATTTGTAAACTCGTTTGAAGAAGGTAAAGAAAAGTTCCAAGGACAAACTTCTAACTTCAATCAATTCACGAGTATTGACATGGGACTTTCCCAGGCTGTAGGACAGTACATTACGATCTTGACTAAAATCGAAGGATTGATGGATCGAGTTGTAGGTATTCCGCAGCAGAGTGAAGGTGATACCAAAGCAAGTGAAACTGCGACTGGTGTTCAGACAAGTGTTACACAATCAAGTTATATTACAGAGCCATGGTTCTATATCCATAATGAGATTAAGTTAAAAGTATTAGAGGCTTTAATCGAGACTGCGAAATTCGCATACCCTGGGCAAAAGAAACTACAATACATTACTGATGATGTACAACGTGTATTCATGACAGTTGACATGGATAAGTTTGCAGATTCTGATTACGGATGTTTCATTACCAATTCTGGTAGAGAATCTAAGATATTCGCTAAACTTGAACAACTTGCCGATAGAGCACTTATGTCAGGTACTGCTGTATTCTCAGATGTTATCAAGATGTTCAAATCGAACTCTGTATCTGAATTAAGTAATCTTATCGAAGAGTCTGAAGCGAAGCGTGACGAACAAAGTCAACGTCAAGCTAAAGCAGATCAAGAATCACAACAGCAAGCATTTGCTGCAGCAGCAGAAGAGAAAGCGGCCGATCAAGCATTCTTAGCTAACGAGAATCAATTAGATAGAGAGAATGATATTAGAAAAACGGTCATTGGTACGATGGGGTTTGATGATGATGTCCAAGGTAACGGTGTCAACGATGTGGTTGCCTATGGTAATCTTGCCCTTAAACAAGTCGAAGTGGAAAGGAAACACAACCTTGAGGAACGAAAGTTATCTCAGGATACAAACGACAAATCACAAGATAGACAACTTGAAGAAAAGAAGATCGCATCTAAAGAGAAGATTGAAAAGCTTAAAGCTGACACAGCGTTGAAGAATAAAGTAAGTGGAGAGAAATAAAAATATATAATCATGGCAAACAAGAGACGATACATAACTTCCGGGAAGAAGAACACTAAGAAATACTCAGGTGGATTTGGTGGCTTTGGTGCTACACAAGCCGGAGGAGGTGCAAGTGGTGCTCTTGGAGGAGCTATGGGAAGTATTGGAAAATACGGAGGTATGGCAAGCACTGCTTTAAGTATGTACGCTACAGCTTTCGAAGATGAGAAGGCAGCTAAGATTGCAGGGATTGGTAACAGTCTCGCGGGGACGGCGTCCACAGTAGGTGGATCTTTCTCAGAAAAACAGCAGAAAGTAGATGATGAGTATGATGCTAACACAGGTATGAAATCATTTAGAGATGGGAAAGGTGGTCCTTCTCAAATGTACGCAAAGTATGGTATGAGATATACCAAAGGAAAAGGAGATCCTAACAAGAAATATCCAGATGGTAAATCAGGAGCAAACAAGAAACTATCACTCGCTGAACGAAAGAAGAGGTTGAGTGCCGATTATACAAACAAAGAGAGTGATAGGATAGTGAAGGAAAGATTGGCTAAAGGAAAAACGGCTCGTGATGCTAAATACAAAGCAAGATCAGACAGTACCAGAAATACTGTCAATAGCATCATGGGAGATATGAAGGGATGGGTTCCTCTTAAATAAAAGTTTTATTTTTAGTAGACTTTTCTCCCACTGTACTAATCTTTTTACATATTACGTGTATATTTAATAACCAACATATATAAACAAAAAAAGTATATTTGACTATGAACGGAAAGACAGAAACAAACGAAAGTGAATCTTTCGTGGACATTTTCCAATTGGGTACGGATTTCGATGGTGATGCAGGAGCAGTAACCGAAGTAACCCAAGAGGTAGTAACAGAAGGTACAGGGGATGTTACCGATGTTACAAAGCAAGAAGAAGCGAAGACAGAAACGAGTGTTGCCAGCACCGAGGAGGAGTCGTCTACAGTAGTCGTAGAGAAACAGGACGAGATTGAGGAAGTAAGTAAGGAAGATGCCTCTACAAAGGACGACAACCCGGCAAGCAACACAGGAGTTGAAGATCTGATGCAAACAATGGCAGACGACGGTGTTCTTTTATTTGATGAAGAGTCTGAGTACGAACCAACAGCGAAAGGTATGAGTGATCTTATCTCGCAGACAGTTCAGAAAAAGTCAGACGAACGATTCGCTGAAATGAAAAGTAGTCTACCAGAAGAAGCAAGTAAATTACTTGATGTTCTTGAGAAGGGTGGATCTATTGAAGATTACAACGCGTTGAGTAACCAGATTGACTTTAATGAAGTTGATGCATCTAACGAACAAAACCAGGGTTACTTGGTGGAGGATTGGATGAAGCTTCAAGGTTATACGGCTGTTGAAATTAGAGAACGAATTGAAGATCTTAGATCTGCAAATCTGTTAGCTAAAGAAGCAAACATGGCTAAAACCAAGTTGGCTAAGAACCAGGAACAAACTTCTGCTAAGAGATTAGCTGACATTGAAGTTAAGACTACTGAGGATAAAGCGACCGCGGCTAAGAATGCTGAAGACTTTAAGACGAAGGTAACTTCAATGAGAGAAGTTGCAGGATTTTCACTAACCCAAAAGAAGGCGGAAAAGTTATATGAATTTATAACTAACCCTGACAAAGAAGGTAAGACTGGATTCCAAAAGGCAGATACTGAAGAGAACAGAATGTTATATGCTATGATGGCAATGGATGGTTTCGATAAAGAGAAACTAAGTAAACAAGAAGCATCAAAGCAAACGATTAAGCTGAAGAAAAAGCTTAATAACTTTCAAGATACAAACACTGCACCGAGAGGAACGCAGATTAGACAAGATAAACCAGAGAGCGACGGAGTTCAGATTCCGTGGTCTATGTAGCACAAATTTAAAAGTTAAAATTCAAGATTATGGCAAGTAAAACTCAAGTATCACCATTACAGGTTTACCAAACAAGGGACTTTAATGGGTTATCGGAGACGAACAACTTATCAAATGCATACCTTACTGAACCTGAAAAGGTAGGATCAGTGTTAGCTTACGCTTTCGGTATTCAGGAAAATAACGTTCTTTCTCTTTTAACAGGTGGAATAGGAAACACTCTTTACGTAGGTAATAGAGAATACGAATGGGATCTTCATTCTCAATCAGAAAGAGCAATTGAATGTGCTATTGATTCACCGGATGCGGCTGGAGCAATGCCAGGGTACGGTGGACAACCGTTCAAGATTGTTTTAGCTGAGAAGTGGTTTGATGTATCTGATAACTTAGTTGCAGATGATGCAAAAACTCAAGTTCACGTTATTGGAGAACCTTACCAGTCTGGAAACGGATGGGTATATTCTGTACAATTAACTGACCCGAATCCTAAAATGTTCTGTAACCCAGAATTCATTATGACAGGAGCACGTTGGTCTAAGGAATGGAGTTCTGTTGAAGAATACTCTAACAAAGGTGGAGGACATGGTTTCTCAACTCCTTACAAATTAAGTAACCAATTAACTACTTTAAGAAAGACTTACAAAGTTTCTCGTGAAGCAGCAAAAGCGGTTATGGTAATTGAGTTATTCGATCCTGCTGATCCAAGCAAGAAAACGAAACTTTGGACTAAATTAGCTGAGTGGACTGCTATGGCTAAATGGTACAGAGAGATTGATAGATCTTTCATCTACTCGAAGTATAACAAGGACCAACAAGGGATGGTTAAACTTCAAGGTGAAAACAAAAGACCTATTTATCATGGTGCTGGTTTCAGAGAGCAAATTTCTCCAGCAAATAAGCGTTACTACACAAAGTTGACGTATGAGATTTTAGATGAGTTTTTACTTGATCTTTCTTATGCAGCAAGTAAGTGGGGTGGTGATCACAAGTTCGTAGCATTAACCGGTAAAATGGGAATGAGAGAATTTGATAGAGCTATCAAAGAGTACGCAAGAGGTAATAACATTACTGTTACAGATGCTGGAACATTCATCACAGGTAGTGGAGCTGAATTAGGATTCACTGGATACTTCAGAACGGTAACGTTTATGAATGGTATCGAGTTGACTGTTAAGGAATTTCCACCTTATGATGACATCATCAGAAACAGAGAGTTACACCCGATCACTAAAAAACCAATCGAATCTTATAGATTCACTGTCTTAAACTTCGGTAGAAAAGATGGTAGAGCAAACATCCGTAAGGTTGCTATGAAAGATTCTGATATGGCTATGTGGCATGTATGTGGTTCTACAGACCCATATGGTGGAGTAGCTAAATCGATCAATGTTCAACGTTCAAGTGGTATTGACGGATACGAAGTTAACTTCTTATCTCAATGTGGTATCATGGTTGAAGATCCAACTTCTTGTGGGGAGTTAATCTTGAGATCGTGTTAAAATAAAAACACACATGGGGGAGGATTCGTCCTCCCTTTTTTATAACTTTATTGGGAATTAAAGAAGACAGACAAATGAGTATAGTTAAAATCATCAAACACGAAAGGGAAGTTTCGTGGGGTGCGAGAAATCCATCTACTAAAAAATTAAAAGCTCAATATGACAATACCGCTACGAAGTGGTGTCCAGGTTTAAATAAGAGAACCGGTCAATTGAGAACAGGACTAAAGGACGGGCAAGTTGAAGCTCGATTTGAAAAAGCTTTAGGTCTTGAAAAAGGTTCTTTGAGAATAACAGGTTCGTTTTGGGACAACTATTTTGTAATCATTCCGGAAGAGGGGTTGGAGTTAGATACCGACAACATCATGGAAGAATTACAATACTTGACTTTGAAAGGAGATCCATCGATTGCAACAACACAAGAAGAAGCTAATATGGCTGGGATTGAGTTTGTAATGGTTAGTTCAACTGATGAGGCAAAAGCCAAAAACACAGAACGTAATATTATCGCTAAGGCATACGCTAAGTTTGCCACGGTATCTCAAGATGAGGTAGTCGATGCGTTACATATGTTAGGTAAACATCCTAATGACACTGATCCAGAAGTATGTAGAAATACACTTGGGGAGATTGTCGAAAGTACTCCTGCTAAGTTCCTTGCAGTTATGGGGGATCCAACATTTAAAGACAAAGTGTGGATCATCAAACTGGTTAAGAAAGGTATCTTACAGAAAGATGGAGTAGGGACGGGTTACAACTTACCGTTAAGATTCAATGATATTATGCTTGGAGATTCAATAGATTCTGCAGTAGCATATTTAAAAGCAGATGAAAATCAGAATATTCTGATTGGATTGAAACAAGCTGAAGAAGCAATAAATAAACTTAGATAATGACCATTGGCGAAATGCATACTGAATTCAAGATCTCCCGTGATGGAGTAGACTCGGCTGTGTATGCAGAATTACTGGATGCAGAGATTGATTTCTACATGAATGAAGCCATGGACAGATATGTTAAGACTCGTTATGGTAAGAACAATACGCACAGAGCTGGTTTTGAAGAAAGCCAGAAACGTACGGATGATCTGAAGAGGCTTACAAAATCTAAGTTTGCACAAGTCACTGTCGTTCCTCATTATGCTGCAGTAAATGATGTTGTGTTTAGAGCAGATGTTGATACACTGTTCGACGATGACGCACAAACGATTGCATCTACGGATGTATATCAGTTTTATGTTAAATCTACAGTCCACAGTTGTAAGGATAATACCCTTGACTGTTGTGGATGGCAGAAGATTAACTTACATCAGCAGGATGATTTAGCTCCTATAGCCGAGGATCCTTTCAACCAACCAAAAGCGGAGAGTCCTGTAGGTTTCTTTGAAGATGGGGATTTGTTTGTTTGGACTGAGACAGGGGGAGTAATTCAGAATGTTTTACTTACATTTATAAAAGAACCGGTGAGAATGGACCTTGGTACATACGGAGCTCCAGCATCAGTTGATTGTGAATTAAGTAATCATGCGCATAAAGAAATCGTTCAAATGGCAGTTGATATTGCACTTGAAAATCTGCAGTCACCGAGAGTGCAGACTAACGAGGAGAACGTACAGAAAATGGAATAAGAATTTATTTATATTTATACACTTTTAAATTTAAAGTTATGTCAAATTACACTGCTGTAAACAGAGTGTTGATTGGAGATGGTACAAACGCCGGAGCAATCACACATATTTCAGGAATCCAAAAAGGAGATCTGTTTTTAGTTAATGAGTTAAACGCAATAGTACCTAATGTTGCTGCGGCAAATGCATTAGCGAAATTCGAAAAAGTTTATATCGCTTCAGGAATTGGAGCTGGTATTGCAGTTCTGTCTTCCCCGATTCAAGGTAACACTGCTTCGAAGTTTGAAGGTAAAAACTTCATAGCACCTTCGGAGCAGGTTACTATTTTGGGTTACAACGGAGTCGCTGCAACAGGAATTAGCATTAGTGCTGATACTGAATACAGATTGAGAGTTCTTATCAAAGATGCTCACCGTGTAAACGGTATGCGTTCGACGTTAGGTGATGTTAACGTTCCTGCTGGAACTAACGACACTGATGCAACGGTTGCATTCAAATGTGCATGTTTATTCGCACAAAAAGATTATGGAGAAAACTTCATGTCTTCATTAGTTAAGTTGGAAAGAGTTTCTGACGGAACGTTCCTTGCATTGACGAACGCTGCTTCTGTTATCAAAGGTTCTAAGACTGTAGTTTCGACTGCACATGCTTTAACTGGTACTGGAGTAATCAGAATTGGTGGTACAGGTGTTCAAGAAGCTGTTTACGGTTACACTGTTGTAGATGCTACCACTTTAACATTAGATGTTGATTATGTTGGTGAGACTGCTACAGTATTAGCTGCTAACGTTGGTGGATTGACTACTGTTACTGAATGGGGTTTCAAACTTACTGGAGTTTCTCAGAATTCTGAGATTTCAAGAGGTGCGAATGAGCCATTAGATCAGTACGAGTGGATCAACTTTGATTCTGTATTCTCTACGGCTGATGATTTAGCTGCTAACCAAGAGGCTGCTGTTTTCACTGAAGTTGCTAAAGTTAAACCTGGTCAAGGTTTCTGGAAGCAAGTTGCAGATAGAGAAGAAGCTGCTAAAGGTAATTTAGGAGATACTTCAAAGAGACGTTTCTACGACAGAAGAATTAATTCTGTTACTGACGAAACTGCTTCTTATGGTTCTATCGTTATCACACATGCTGCGGTTATGGGTGGTGAGTTTCAAGGAACGTACACAGCTCCTTTGTTGACTGAGATTTACATCCCAGCTTCATCTGCACAAGGAACTAACACTGGTACAAACTTCTTAGCTATCCTTAACGGATACTTTGCAACTGTATTAGGTTTCCCAGTAATACCTTCATTAACATAAGAACTGAAGTTTTTAGGAAATACAAAAATGAGGGAGTCTATACGGACTCCCTTTTTTTATACGTTAACTTTAATTATATTTACAAGGTATGTTAGCATCAGAAATCATATATAATATCAAAAACTTAATGTCAGGTGGTGTCCAGTCGGATGATATGACACTTTCAGATAGACAGTTGATGTTTATAATAGACTATTACAGAGCAAAACTTTTGAAGCAAGATCAGCAAAAGGGTCGTTTTACACAATCAATGTACATCCAGAATTTAGGATGTGTACCTCTTGTCCAGGCTGATAAGAATGATAAGTGTGAAATCGAAGATTGTATCCTACAGACCGTAGATATGATTCCAAAACCATTAGAGACAAACAAGGGTGTGAACCTTACGTTCGTTGGTACATCAAATGGTACACCTTTTCAAATGCAACATCACAATGCAATGTTTTGGAAACGCGCGGCTAAATGGACAGGTAAACACACAGCATGGTATTTCCAATCAGGACGCATCAAGCTTGTCGATACACCATCCTTAATGTTCTCAGACCTGAATGTTGAGGGAATATTTGAACGCCCGTTAGAGGCTATGGAATTCATGACTTGCTCTTGCCCGGACAACAATGCAGATTGTTTCACTGGTTTTGCGTTTGAATACCCTATGCCATTACATCATGTAGATATTATAGTGAAGCTGGTTGCTGAGACAGAGCTTAGAATATTGACATCAATACCTGTCGATAATTCTAATAATAGTATAAACCAATTAGCTGAACTATTAAATGCCGGAGGTAAATAACGGATACAGTCTTTCCCATGTGTATAAATACTACAAGGAGAAGTTCTATCCAAAAGGAGATCAGTACAAAATAAGCAAGAAAGCATTCCGTGACATCTGTTGTGATTTCAACCAGATGTTGATTGAAGATGCTTTTGAAGGTCGAATTATAAAACTCCCACATTCCATGGGTATAATTCGAGTGAAGAAATACGAAATCACTTATAGTAAGCTACGAGTTGACATCAAGAAGACTCAAGAAACGGGAAAGACACAGTATTTTTTAAAGATTCCACCAGATGGTTATTTAGCCAAATGGGTTTGGTCGAAATTGAGATGTAAGACAACTAACATCACATACTATTCGTTTGAACCAACGTGGACCAATGCCCGTAGACTAAGAGAGTTCATCAAGAAAGAAGGCTCACATAAAAAATTCATGTCATGATCAATAACTTAAATTCCGTAGATAGAATCATTAACAAGATTATAGTTGATCTTGGTTTAGGTCATTCTGAGATTCCTCACAATTCATTTATTGAATGGATCGCAGATGCACTTGAACATATTGGTAGTTACTATCAATTTGAAGAAAAAGAATGTAATATTCTAATCGAAGACTTCCACGGTATTTTACCATGTGATTTCTATAAGCCAATACGGTTTAAAGAAGGATGTAGTGTTCGTGCGGGTGAAGGAGGTTTCTACGGAGGTTCTCTTCAGAGTTTATTGAATAAGGCAGGTGTTGATTATGAATCATTACCAGCATATGAAAGATTCTCAGTTATTCCAGTCGCTGGATTATCAACACCAAATAAAGGTAGTAGTTTGGTCGATACTGTAACAGGTAGATTAAACTTCAACAAGAACTTGATTGGTGGGGCCTCAGCGAGTAAACTTACTGACAGTGATTATAATGTAAACTTCAACAAGATAACTGCGGGATTCCAATTCGGTATTATTAACTTACAGTACTTGGCCATCCCAACAGATGATAGAGGTTATCCACTTGTACCAGATGACGTTTCTTTTAGAGATGCTTTATTCTGGAAATGTGCTTATCACATTGCAATGTTAAACCCTACACTTATTCCCAATCCAACGATGAGAGATCTTCAGTATTGTGAATCAAGATGGTTGAAATATTGTGCACAGGCGAGAGCTTCGGCTAATATGCCAGATCTTGCAATGTTGGAAAGATTGAAGAATAACTTTGTTCGACTACACAACAATGTAGATTACCAGGAGACTGGATACGCACAAAACGGTAAAAAACAGTTTTTAAACTTAGACGGTAGAAGCTAATGGGACAAGATGTAAACATGATTATCGGAGGTATGGATCAAAACATGCATCCGAGTAAGCAAAAGGCAAACACTACTCGTGAAGTTTTAAACTTCGTACCAGTTAGTGAGAACGGAAATCTGCACAGTGTTACTAACGAAAGTGGTACACGACTAATGGCGAATATTACATTCCCTGCAGGCTTTCGTCCTATTGGGTATAGTGTTTTAAACAGTGACATCATTGTTGTACTTGCAGATAATGCGGGTAACAACCAGGTTGGTTATATCGTGGAGGATCAGAATCCTGATGCTACATACGGTTTCTACCATCCAGTTGCACCATTAGATCCAATTTCGGGTACAGTACCAGTTAACAATACTGAGTTTGGGTTCACATTGGCCCATCCTGTTGATTGTGTCAGCAGAAAGTTGATCAATGGTCATCGTATATTATACTTCACAGATAACAATGTACCATATGGTAGAGTAGATTTAGAATCTCCACCTGAAGTTGGTACTGTTGCAGATGAAGTGAAGCTTACATTTAATCAGAAATTACCCGTTATAACAATCGCAGGTATCGTGGAGGGAGCGACTTCAACTATACAGCCTGGGATAGTTCAGTTCATTACTCGTTACATCACCGATACTGGAGGAGAGACTACTTTTGGTATTCCTACGAACCCAATGCCGATGGTTCCAACGAGGAGAGCTGACGGGGCTGATAATTACCAGGGTGCTTTTTATGAGGACGATGTTATAACTAAGAATATTAAGCTACAGATTGATAACATAGATACTAAGTTTGCAGAATTAGAATTGATCGCCATCTATTACGAGGGTACACAATCTATATTCAAAGCATCGGTTGTTGGACAAATACCAATATCTTCAGATTCGCTGACGTACACTTATACTGGACCGGATACTGAAGCAGAGGTTGTATTGACAAGAGAGGAGTTGAGAAAGATTCCTATCTCATATACACATGCTAAATGTATTGCTCAGAAAGATAACATATTACACCTTTCAAACCTTAGAGATACAAGGGTTGCATATACTGAAGAGTTGCAAGAGATTGCAAATGACATCCGAGTTAAGTATAGAACCCAGGAGTTTCAATTCTCAGGGAGAGGTGGAGATACAAGTACTTCCACATTGGTGTTTACCAATATTGGAAATCCATATATCGTGTCACCTTTGTCTGTAGTAATACCAATGTCAGAGTATGTAGATCCTATAACAGGGGTCGTACTCACAAGTTATGAATTAATACAACAAGGTCAAGTTGCCACTTCTGATATTTCAGTACTCGCTTTCGGGGCTTTGGTTGATGGTGACACTATCTCAATTGGAGCAGGTCCATCTCAATTAGCTGTAGTATTTACAGCGAGAACTACACCTACGTTACCAGATGAGTTTGCAATAGGTATTGATAATCCTTCAACAGCTTCTAATATTATTGGAGCTATAAATACATCTACAAATGTATCACAATATGTAGCAATTCCTGGGGCTACTGCAGATGATGTTAAATTACTATGGTCTGTTATAGATATAACAGCCAATGGTACAACTGTGGTTTATTCTGGATTAGTTACAACACTTACTACTACTAACTTCGCAGGTGCCAATACAACTCCGTCGGTTACTAACCCAACGTCGGTTACTATAGCGAATAACGAGATTACATTGGTGTTTGCAAATACAATCAGTACTTCGGATACTATTGCAGTTGTAACACCTGGTATAAACAATACGGCTACAACACCTGAAATCTTTGTAACAGCAACTTCTGGGTTACCTGTTGGACTTACACCACCAGCAACAGGTGCGGGAGGAGGTAGTGCTGCAGGATTTACAGATTACACAAATGAAGTAAATACAGTTACCTCTAAGGGATATAGAAGAGATGAAGCTTATTCATTATCGTATGCTATATTATGGAAAGATGGAACGACAACTCCTGGATTCCACATCCCTGCTCACGAGGCGTATGTCAATGAGGCGGCGTTTATTGCAGGTACGAATAGATTTGACCCTGGTACATGGCCTGCTTTTTCACAAGTTAATAACTCTGTGGACTATGTAGGGACGTATGTATCAGATAATGAATACCCATTAGATCAGAAGTATCCTGGAGATTTACCAGGAGATGATAATACTGTACAAGGACCGGGTCCAGTTACAGCTCGTAAGATTAGACATCACTTGATGCCTAAATTAGAGAATGAACCTCATTATAGAAAAGACACAGTTACAGGCATTGAGTATATCAGAATACTTTCTTTGGATTTCGAATTCGTATCTCCTATACCTTCGTACATATTAGCGGAAGTTGAAGAGATTATATTCCTAAGAGAAAGAAGAAATAACGATACCAACACATCTATTGTTTCTCAAGGAGTTACCAACAATACAATATTGACGGCTGATAATTTTGACAATGATGGTAAAGTGACAGGTACTACAGTAAATGGTGGTACTGCACCGTATTTAAATATGAAAGGTGGATACATTATTAAAGAGAATCCATTCTTTAACATGGTTGCTTCGTTGATCTCGACTAACCCTTATATGGATAATGGTTCTGCTTCGAACAGTGGGATGGCATATCCTAATTACGTTAACCCTGGTTATGGTGGAAACTATACCAATGGTTATCAACTGGATACTGAAGAGTTTTTCGATCAGGTCATCTATCATAGCCCAGAAACAAACCTTCTTACTGGTTTCCGTTTCGACGCGAATACTATAATTGGTGCTGATCTTGAACCTGTATTATTATTAGAAGGTACATTTGATAAACCTGTCAACATGCAAATTGATAGGCAATCGTCACATGTTGGGACATTTGTAGTTAATGAGAACTTTGTAGAGTGGTTTATGTATTGTGATATATTTGCAAACTTTACTGACTATGATCAAGTTTCAGCACTACCTGGTCCTGTTACAATCGACGAGAGTAGATACAATGAAGCTAATGTAAATCGTATAGATTCTATTCGTGACACGCAACCAGGATTAAAATCGAGTACTCGTTGGAATCAAGGAGGTATGGAATTATTGACAGATGCGGATGTTCCTACTGGTAATTTAGCAAATGCTGAATTTCAGATGGTCAACAAAATGGATCCTCAAACAAATTCAGGTATCAGTTATGCACATGAACCAGCAAGTGATATAATAGATGTTCGTACAGGGTTATCTCTACAGTACAATGGTGGGGATTTACGTAGATTTCTTTTCAATATTAAACGTAAGAACGCATCACAATATGGACAAATATCTCTTGCGAGTTATATTCCAATAGATCGTAAGAGTCCTGTATTACCAGGTGGTGGTTTCAGGACCACATACACTGCCGTATTCGGAGGTGATACATTCATATCTAAATACGCATTTAATGCAGGACAACTAATCCCTTATTGGCCATTTAGGCAAGATGGAGGTAGTATTATAAACAGACCTACATTCAGTAAGAGTTTCCGTAACTACGGTAACATTGATGGTGTTCAAGGTAATACTGCAGACGGTTGGGATTTCAAAACATGTACTTACATATTCATAGAATCTAACATCAATACTCATTACCGCCATAGACCAGAGGATGAAGTAAAGCAGGATTATTTCCCTAATGAAACAGACTTGAGTGTACTGTTGAATAACTACTTACCGATATTTGGTAACATCCGTGCGTACAACACTCAATATTCTTATGAGAATAATGTGAGAGAATACTTCCTTCGAGGATCAGTAGAATCTGTGGTATCCGCATTTGAGAACAGAGACATTTATTCAGAACAAGCAGCGGAGGATGATACTCTCGATGCATATAGATCTTTTTTACAGAATGATTATTACGATTTACCGTCGGAAACGGGTCCTATCTGGGATACATTTATTGAGTATAACACTCTTTTCATGCATACTCCCAAGTCACTATGGAGAACTTTTGCAGAACCTGCAGCTACCATACAAGGTGGTAACATTGAAGACGCGGTGTTGGGTACGGGACGTTTATTCGCCCGACCATCTACACAAGTTCTTGAGACAGAGGGTGGTTACGGTGGTACTATATCTCAATTTGGCGGTGCTCATACTAAGCTGGGGTATATTTTCGTGGATATATTACAAGGTAAAGTCTTCGCGGTTGCGTCGTCAAAGAAAACAGGACTCCACTTACAGGAATTAAGTAAGGAAGGTATGTCTACATACTTTCACACCAACTTACCAGAAGGACTTGTAGTGTTTGCAGGAACAAAAGATTACACAAACGTGACAACACTTAACTCACATTTGATTGATAATCCGTATATTGGAATTGGTATAATGGCAGGTTATGATTACAAACTGGAGCGATACTTCCTTACGAAGTTTGCAGCAGGTGAACATGATGGATTTACTATCACGTTTGCAAGAGATACTAACAACTGGTTTAGCTTCCATTCGTATAAGCCCAACATGATTATTGAATTTGACAACAGAGTATTGTTTGTTAGGAATCAAAATGCAGCGGGTACTTTAATCGATGGTGAGTTCCACGAGATGAACGAAGGACCAAAAGGTGAATACTTCGGGGTTGTGTATGATTCAGAAGTTGTTATCGTTGTAGTTTCTCTTGGTAAAGCAGGAGTGTTCAATAACATCACGATTGGTTCTGATTCAGAGGATCGAGTGACTGGTATAAAACAACGTGATGATAACTTTTATGAGCTGACGGTGCACAATGATAGAACCAATACTGGACCATATGTGTTGAAACCATCTAACACTTTTAATGTTCCAATATTAGCAGGTGAGACAGCTATTAAGTTTAGGAATGATGAATACAGAATTGCGATACCGAGGGATTCAGTTATCAATAATGCGGGTGATTTGTTCGCTCCAGCAAACTTAGATAATGTTAATCCACCAATACGTGAACGTATAAAAGGAGGATACGCAGTGATGGCATTCAAGTACGATAATGCAAGTGATTTAGAATTTGTTTTAAATGACATAAAAACTATCTTTATAAACAACTTTAGATAATGGCAACAGGAAATGTATACGGAGTTCAAAGAGTTGACGAACCAGAAGTTCGCGACGGATTAGATATTGCGGCAAGTTCCGCATCATTAGCAGCCCAGGGTGCTCAAGCGGGAGCTACATTAGGTCCATGGGGGGCTGTGGGAGGTGCTGTTGCTGGTTTTGGAATGGGTGTTGCCGGAGGAGTTGCGGGACAAGCGAGAGAACAGAGAGCCTTTGATAAGGCAGAAGGTAGAAATGAATTTGTAGAAGATCTTGAAGGCCGTGGACTTAGGACTAATAAATACGTTAGGGCCCAGGCTAAAGATGGGATGAAACTGAAGAACAAATATGAGACTGTTGAAATCGAAGGAGATGGATCAGGTGCAGTAGATGGGATCGGTGAAATACATGTTGATAAGAATTACAACATCAAGAATATAGCAAAGGGTGCGAGACGTCATGAAGATGGTGGTTTTAAAATCGATGATCTTAAAGAAGATGATGTTATATTCCCAACTCAAAATAGTGAAAAAGAATATAACCGTGTTATGGGAGCAATCAAACGATGGAAATTAAACGGAGACTCAAGAGCTAAGAAGTTTCTGGATAGTAAATCAAAGGCATTACCTACAGATGTAGATTATGGTTATGATACTGAAGGTAAGAAGTATGCAGAAGGTAAAGGTACAGGATCATTGATGCCCAAAGATCAATTGTCTGAGATAATGAAAAACTCAGGTATCACTGATTTAAAACGTCGTGATATTAGAATGATGTCTGACGAACAAGCAATGGAAAAAGTCGCACAGTACATGTCAGATCCTAAAATAGCAGGTGAAAACCAAGCTATCATTGATGCCAGTAAAGCAGACAGTGATACATCGATGGCTGATTCTACTAAAGCAGCTGCATGGGATCAATTGTTCGACAAGAAAGATTCATGGAATCCTAAAACGATAAAAGAACATGCAGATAAGTATGGACTTGATTATACGGATATTGGAGCTCAAGCTAAAAAGAGAAATGTAACTATACCAGGTGGTGCACTTGGGGCAGGTAGTCAGAATCGTGATGCGAACTGGGGACCTAAGACGGCTGCTTACTTTTCAGCAGAACCAGGTGACAAAGGAACAACACCAAGACCACCAATGAATGCAGATGGTACTTACAATAAAATAGTGAAGACACCATACGCAGAGAAGAAAAAAGCGGAAGTTAAAGCTGCGAATGTAAATACAGTGGTTGATAATTCTACCACTCAAGCACCAGTTGCTGATAATACAACTGTAGATCCAACAGCAAGTCAGATAGCTAAACCTGCGGCACAGGTGGTTGATCCAGGGGTTGCTAACGCAGAACTTGAAGCAAACAAATTAGCGAGAGCTGAAGCAGATGCAGCAAGAAAAGCGAAAGCAGACGAATTATGGAATGAAGTAAATGCTCCAGAAGCTAACCATAGTAATCCTTTAAAGTATGCATCCATGATCCACAAAGGAGCAATGGGTCAAAAGGATATTGACAAAGTTGAAAGAAGGTTTGTTAAACCAGGAGAGCACGAATATGAAGATAGATCTTATGTTCCTCGTAGAAATACAGTAGAACAAAGAAACTTTGAAAGATCAAATCTTAGAGGTAAAGGATTATCAGCAGGACAGAATCAAGCATACCAAAATCAATCGGGTTCTCGATACTTGTCAGCCAATGAGGCAATCAATGAAAGAGAAGCAATTCGTGAAGATAAGGTAGATGCTGCTAATGTTGGTATAAGAAATAGCGCAGAAATGACTAACTTAGGACTCGCTAATCAGTATGATACATTTGACGAACAAGCTGAAGCCGCTAAACAGAAGTATACAGACGAATCTATGTCTGATATGTCTAAGCTGGCACAGGTTAATGAGCAAGGTAAATACACGAGAGCTAAGAATAGAAGACAGAGAAAAATGTCACAAGCCACTGCTACCATGATTGGTACTGGTGATTTTGGATATGATGCAGATAATCCATTGTACGGAGTTAAGTACAAGAAGGGTAGTTATTAACGATAAGAAAAATACACACAATGGGTGGAATAAATAGATTTATGGCTCCTGTAAAGGACCAGTATCAGCAAACTTATGTAGACCAATATGTCCCTTTGCCATTTGAAATAATGCAAAAGAGAGCAGAAGGTGAACAGAAGAAATTCGACACAGCTCAAAACAACTGGGATGTTCTCCAAACTAAAATGGGAGAACAACTATTGGATGAGGATAACCATATAATGGCTTCCAGTATGGATAACATTAGAAATGGTGTAGAAGGTGCTTTGAAAGAAGCAGGTGGTGATTTCCGAAAGGTGAATCGATTGATTACCAATTCCGCAGGTGAGTATAATAAATCTGTTAAATCTGGTGAGATTGCGTTAGCTAAAACACAGAAAGCAAAGTATGAAGAAAATCTGAAAACACTTGATGCGTCAGGTATGTCAGGTTCAGATGTAGCAGATGCTAAAACATTCATGAGAGATGACTACAAACAAGGTGGTGGTGTTGCAGGTGGGGCTGAATTTGGTAACACTAAGACGTATAACATAAAAGGTATTCAGAAGGAAATGAATACTATGATTCAACACATGAAGGGTGATAGTGAGTCTAAACCATATGCTGGTATAAATGAAGATGGATCTCTGATTGTACATAGTACAAACAACACAGAAAAATTAACAAGAGCTGACATTGGTGAATTATCTACCATGGTTAAAGGGAATCCTGATTTCCAGGCTTTTGTAGATGTGAAATGGGATCTTGATAGAAGACGAGGTATTGTACCAGACCACATCGAGACTAAGGAGGAATTTGCTCAATATAAGTTTGAGGAGATGATCGATCCGATGAAGGCTAATGCGTATACTAAAGAATTAAAGACTAAGAAAATACAACAGACTGCCATTGCGAAAGCTAAAGCAACAACTAAGAAAGCTAAATTCAAACCTCAGAAGTTGAAAGTTGATAGTAATATTGACGTTGCTTATTTCGCGGAGGATGAATTACTGGACCCTAAGACAAATAAACCAATAGCTAAAAACATGGCTAATGTGTTGATACTTAAAAACTTAGAGTCTGGAAAGGACTTGGTATCAAAGACATTGAAGGATGCTTTTTGGGATGCAAATGGTAAAGATTATGAAACACACGGTAAATCCAATACAGCGTTCGATGCTAAGTTGAAAGGTTGGATGGTTGACCAGGGTTACTCAGAAGAGGGTAGTGATTTGACTAATGATGACATGAATGAGCTGTTGCAATTTGCAGCTACTTCTGATGATCTTTCAAGCTTGAAACCATTCTTTAATAGTCAGAGTAAATATGGTGTAGATCAATTCCAGAAGATGGCGAAAGCATCTTGGTCTAAAATACAACATAGGAACCTATTACTTAAAGAAGTAAATGAGGAGATGGTTGCTGAAGGTAGAGTGAATGGTACATTTACAGATCTTACTGCGGCAGCTACTGCAAATCAACATGCTGGTAATATGCTTGGTATCCAAGTTACAAACTGGATTGGTGATGATGCTACTCCTGACATAGAGGCGTATACTAAAAATGGAAATACATACTACAAACAAGAAGGTAGAAAGGAAGGTTATGGTTCTGATGTAGCTAAGATTGTATTATCTGGTGATCCTTCATTCTTTACAGCGGGTGGTGCAAATTCCAAAGCTAAGAAGTTGATGGAAGGTATGGATCGATACAATGATGCAATCGAGAACAACATCGGGAAAGGAGATAAAGGATGGGAACCAGGATGGGAGAAACCAGGTTTTGCTGAAATGGCAGAAGCGTATCAAACTCAAGTTCTTGCTAAAGATACGTATGAGAAAGTAATAGATGAAGATTACATCTTAGACTTACAGGAAGAGAAACTTAGAGCAAGAATGCAGAAAGGATCTATTGAGATTCCTACTACAAACATGCTTGACATCACATACATTGATGATGGTAGCGGTAATAAAATATCACAAGGTGGTACTTTAAATTCTGAAGATTTATATGAGCAGATCTTAAAGGACGATCCTTCGATTGATAACTTGTCTATTAAAACTACAGATGGTGACGCAACTACTGTAAGTGATTATTTAGATAAAGCAGTTACGGTAGCAGTTGCAAATGCTGGTAAAAAGAAGTTAGATCCAATAACAACCAGAGCTAAACTGAGAGAAGAGTTAATGAGATCTGCTAAATTCACACAAGGTAACAACCCTGTTAGTGGTCAGCAAGAACTTATATTAACTGGTCAAGATGGAAAGGTACTTAGAGTTCCCGTAGATCTTGGCGGTAAAGGAAGTAATAATGTTTTAGGTATTGGTAAGGGTCAGTTCACTGTCACTCAAAAAGCTAAGACAATGGCCGCTGTATCTGACATAGTTCGTAAAGCACAAATTGGACATTTAACTAATGCTCCTATTGGTGATACAGATCTTGGATTCAGTATTCATACATCTAAGCCTGGGTCTGAAGGCGAGGTAAAAGGATTTAATTCAGACTTGACATTAGGTGGTAAACATATCGTCCAAATAGATGCTGAAAAACTTGGTATCTTTGTTAAAGGAAATGAGAGTAATAACTTAATATCTTTCAGTGGTGAGACAAGTGTGAAAGCATTACACATGTATACTAAAATCATGAATGGTACTGTGTCTGCACAAACTGCAGAATCATTAGGTGGTGGTACTAAAGAGGAAATGGTTAGAACGATGTTACGTCGTATGGTTGGATCTGAAATGGGTACTGAGAAAATGGGTACGGAGAAACCAGCAGAAGAAGTTGTTACTCCACCTGATTTAGAATCATACGCAATTAAAAGAAAAGCAATTTCAGACAAGGCTAAAGCAGCGAAGACTAAAAAAACAAACGCATACGTAGCAAAGAAGAAAGCCGAAGCATTGGCAGCT